>Ga0209755_10001008_pt1 | contig 47185 bp, 51 predicted proteins | sample TergutCo191P1_FD_187301 | JGI IMG/M metagenome (GOLD analysis project Ga0209755, IMG submission 187301) | Cornitermes sp. P1 segment gut microbial communities from Petit-Saut dam, French Guiana - Co191P1 (SPAdes) (version 2) | ecosystem: Host-associated > Arthropoda: Insects > Digestive system...
GCCGAATCGGAATAAACAAGCGCAGATATGGACTGGACTTGATATATGCACGGCTTGAGGTAACTGGTGACATCGAGGTTGCTATGAACGTGCTGTGCATGAATGTTGCGCACATTATTAGGGCTTCCTTGCGACTTTTTTATCGAAAGTTATTTTCGTCTTTTTTTAGCGATTTTTTCATAATATCTTATTGTCGCTAGGTTTTACAGCAGACCCTAATTAGGCAGTTATTAGCATTGGATTGAAGTGGAGGGAGCACTAATGAGATTATATAACACGCTGACAATGAAAAAAGACGAATTTGTACCGCTCGTGCCGGGCAAGGTTTCTATGTATGCCTGCGGCCCGACAGTTTATAACTATATACATGTAGGCAATGCAAGGCCGCCCATAATGTTCGATGTTTTGAGGCGCTATTTTGAGTACCGTGGGTTTGAAGTGACATTTCTGCAAAATTTCACAGACATAGATGATAGGATTATTAATATTGCCAACGAAGAGGGCGTCACAAGCAGTGAAATCGCCGAGAGATACATTGCAGAATACTATACCGATGCCCGTGGGCTTGGTGTGCGGGACGCTACAATTCATCCCAAGGCTGCAGAGAATGTAGCTGAGATTATCGCAATGATATCCAAGCTCATCGAAAAGGGCTTCGCCTACCAGAGTGGCGGGGATGTATACTACAGAACTGAGAAATTTGAAGATTACGGCAAGCTCTCCCGCCAGCCGCTGGAAGAGCTTCAAGCGGGAGCTAGGATAGATGTCACGGAAGTAAAAGAAAACCCTATGGACTTCGCCCTCTGGAAGGCGGCGAAGCCCGGTGAACCCTCTTGGGATTCCCCCTGGGGGCAAGGGCGCCCGGGCTGGCACATCGAATGCTCGGCCATGTCCAGCAGATATCTTGGCGACACCATAGATATCCACTGCGGCGGACATGATCTCATATTCCCGCACCACGAGAACGAAATAGCCCAATCTGAGGGATGCAGCGGCAAACAGTTTGTACGCTACTGGATCCACAACGGCTTTTTGAACATAGACAGCAAGAAAATGTCCAAGTCCCTAGGCAACTTCTTCACCGTGCGAGAAGCCGCCGAGGCTTATGGTTATGAGAATATAAGAATGTTTATGCTCATGAGCCACTACAGAAGCCCACTCAACTATTCAGGTGAGATTTTAACGCAGGCAAAAGCCGCGCTGGAAAGACTCAAAACAGCCAAGTCCACGCTTGAGTTCATCGCCAAGCAAGGGGCGGCCGCTGAACTTAGCGGCGGTGAAAAAGAATTTGTAAACTCCCTCCCGCGCTACCGCGAGAGATTCATTGAGGCGATGGATGACGACTTCAACACAGCCGATGCCATAGCCGTAATATTTGAAATGGTGCGCGAAAGCAACAGCCTGGCAGCAGCAGCGGCACCGTCTAAAGAATTTGCCTCAGCAGCCCTCGCCGCTCTTGCCGAATTTGATGGTGTTCTAGGCCTGTTTTATGCCGAAGACGGAGCCGGGGATCTAGACGCAGAAATCGAAGCACTAATTGAAGCCCGCCAAACAGCCAGGGCAGAAAAGAACTGGGCCGAAGCTGACAAAATCCGCGATGAACTCAGCGCAATGGGAATAGTCCTGGAAGACACCCCCCAAGGCGTGAAATGGAAAAAAGCGTAGTAAGGCAGGGCGCCTCAAGTAGTTTTGAGGTACAGTGGCTGGCCCTATTCGTCCAGCTTGAGCACTGCCATGAAGGCTTCTTGCGGAACTTCTACGGAGCCTAGGCTGCGCATGCGCTTTTTGCCTTCTTTCTGCTTTTCAAGCAGCTTCTTTTTGCGTGTGATGTCGCCGCCGTAGCATTTGGCCAGAACGTCCTTGCGCATTGCTCTTATGGTCTCCCTGGCGATAATCTTGCCTCCGATGGCCGCCTGTACAGGCACTTCAAAGAGCTGGCGCGGGATGTTGCCCTTTAGTTTTTCAACGATTTTGCGACCGCGCTCATAGGCCTTGTCCTTGTGGACGATAAACGACAGAGCATCCACGACCTCACCGTTGAGCAAAATGTCGAGCCTCACCAAGTTAGACACCCGGTAACCGTCAAAGTCATAATCCAGTGACGCATAGCCGCGGCTCCTGGACTTGAGGGCATCAAAAAAGTCATAAATGACCTCGTTTAGCGGCAGGTCATAGCGAAGCTCAACTCTTGTTGTATCTAAATAAATCATCTCTTTATATTCGCCGCGCCTGTCCTGACAGAGATCCATTATGCCTCCGACATACTCGGGCGGGCAAATTATGGAAGCCTTGATAAACGGCTCCTCCGCAGAATCAATGAGAGCCGGGTCGGGATAGTTGAGCGGGTTGTCCACATAAGAGGTCTCGCCATCAGTTTTGGTAATGCGGTAAATAACGCTGGGGGCGGTCATTATAAGGTCTAAATTATATTCGCGTTCCAGACGCTCTCCTATAATCTCCAAGTGCAAAAGCCCCAGAAAGCCGCAGCGGAAGCCAAATCCTAGCGCCGCAGAGGACTCAGGCTCATAAGTGAGCGCAGCATCGTTGAGCTTAAGTTTTTCAAGGGCATCGCGCAAATCAGGGTATTTGGCACCGTCTGAGGTGTAAAGTCCTGAATAGACCATGGACTGAACTTTTTTGTAGCCTGGAAGAGGCTCGGTTGTCGGCTTTTCGGTGGATGTTATGGTGTCGCCCACGGTTGTGTCGGCGACATTTTTTATGCTTGCGGTGAGATAACCAACATCTCCTGCTGAGAGCATAGTGCAGGGCTCCATGCCCACAGGGCGCATATGGCCGAGCTCGACGATACGGTATTTCGCACCGTTAGCCATCATTTTTATTTCCATATCCTGTTTAAGCTGCCCATCCATGACGCGAAAGTACACTATGACTCCCTTGTAGGCATCATACTGACTGTCAAATATAAGTGCGCGCAATGGAGCATCAGGATCTCCCGATGGAGCGGGGATGTCGCTGACTATGCGCTCAAGCACATCCTCAATGCCTATGCCTCTCTTAGCTGAAATTTCAGGGGCATCCTCTGCCGGTATGCCGATAATATCCTCAACTTCCTTCTTGACTCTCACAGGATCGGCAGCAGGTAAGTCAATCTTGTTTATAACAGGGAGTATTTCCAAGTTGTGGTCTAGGGCGAGATAGGTGTTGGCCAAGGTCTGGGCTTCTACGCCCTGAGCTGCATCCACGACCAAAATTGCGCCCTCACAGGCCGCAAGGGAGCGGGAAACTTCGTAGTTGAAGTCCACATGCCCCGGCGTATCTATCAAGTTAAGAGAGTATTTTTGACCATCCTTGGCGTTATATGTAAGACCCACGGCGCGGGCTTTGATTGTTATGCCGCGCTCGCGCTCAAGCTCCATGTTGTCGAGAATTTGCTCTTCCATATCCCTTGCATCAATTGCGCCGCATTTTTCAAGCAGACGGTCTGCAAGGGTTGATTTGCCATGGTCAATATGTGCGATTATTGAAAAGTTGCGAATTTTGTCTTGCATTTCTTATCCATTCCTCCCGCAGCACTTTTTAGCTGTGCTATTGGATGCTATACTTTTTGCCTATTGTTTTCTTAGCCTTGGCAACTAAATCCGCCTGTGAGGCGTGTAGACCGTCGAGAGCTGTCAGGATTTCACCCATAGCCTTTAGCCGCTCAACGGCGTTATTAGTGCGGTTAGTTGTGCGGCCGAGCATGTAATCGGCGGTCACATCATAATAATTGCACGCCTTTATGACGAACTCCAGCTTGGGTTCGCGGGCATCGTTTTCGTAGTGTGACAACAGTGCTTGTGATATGCCAAGATCTGCCGCAGCTTTGCGCTGGCTAAGACCTTTTTCGCGGCGGAGACTGCTCAGTATTTCAGGGAAGGCTGTTTTCATTACTTCTTCCTCTTCATGGTGGGTTTGACTGCGTTTTGAATACAGTTAGTATAGTATACAATCTAATGGGGTGTTTGTAAATAAGTTTTTTTGCTTGACAATATAGGGCTATAACACGTATGTTAGTTGCATATATTATGATAAGGAGAAAGCCATGAAAGCTATTGTTGCAATCCTTGTGGTTCTTACGGTTTGCTTAGCGCTGGCAGCGTGTTCCTCCGTTAATAACGTAAGCGAGAGCAGTGAAAGAGTTATTTCAGATGAGTCATATGAAAATGAATACGCAGTGCCCGAAATGCCGGTTCAGGCGGCTGAGCCAAGAATTCCGTCGAGTGTAAGGGCTATTTCAGATGGGAATGAACATGCCGCCTTGGAACATTGGCACCATAGTTTTAGCGGCAATACTAGTGCGTCCGGAAGTAGTAGACGCCCTGAAGATGTTGCGGATCAATTGATTCCATTTGTGTTTAATGACGATTTTCAAATTATCATTGAGGGTCCGTTGCATGGCGGGCCGACTTACTATTTTCACAGATTAAATGGCGACGAGTGGATAACTGCGTTGGCTGTGTTTAAGAGGCATGACCGACATGTGCACTCTTTAGATTGGTGTTTTGAACTTGGTGTGTATAGGAGACATGACCCTGAACGAATATTTGTAACACATGGAAGACCTCGGGGTGAATGGGATGAAGTGTATGTTGAATCTTTTCTTGATTTGCTGGAACCTGGAGAATATATTTTGGAAGTAAATTTATGGTGGGGTAGCTCACGAGCGGCAAGTGCCTATCAGAACTTTTTCAGGTTTATAAAATAAGCGCACAACCCACATCAAGACGATGGCGGCTTCTGCTTGTGAGAAGCCGCCATTACCTATTAACGCTAATTTTCCTCAGCTACCTTCCGCCGGAGGATGATTGTGAGCTTTTGATTTTTATGCGTTGGACGCGCGTGCGCAGAAATGTATCGTCAGAAACCGACATTTTGCATTTGCCGGGGACGATGTACTTGTGTGCATCCGTGGCAGCTCTGACAGGGCGGTGCTTTTTGATTTCAGAAGCCATTACAAGGCCTGTGATTATGCCGCCGCCGATTATGAAAAATAAAATTAATAATAAGACAAGATCCATTGTAATTCCCTCCTAAATAAAGCCCAGGGCCCTAAGTGCAAAGCCTAGTAATGCGCTGCCTGCGCCGCTGAGCAGAAATACCAGCAGGCCGAATTTTATCATTTTGGCCTTATCCATAGGCAGGTTGCCGAGCATCTTGCCTGTCTGGCCGTTCATTGCGAAGATGTAGTCCTCGCCCTCAAATGTGGAATAGAGCATCCACACAGGCAGCAGTGCGTACCTGGCTTGCACATGCTGCGCATTTTTTGTGCTCTTGTGCCTGCGGACGGTGCTGTACCTGCCCAAAGTGGCATCAATCTGAATATCTGCCGAGCCTTCCATACGGGCATTAGCCCTGGGGAAGCAGTCATCCTTCGATACATCAAATCTCTGAGCCATGAAGCCTGAGAGATATGGGGTGGCGAAGGGCTTGAGGTCCTCGTATTTATAGGGTTCTATGGAATCCATTATATCATCGGGGATTTTTATAGAAGCATCGACAGGGATGTTCTCTGCCCTGAAGCTGCCTTTGCGCAAAACTTGGAAGGTGTCGGTTCTAATCACCTTGAAATCGCCTTGGATGCTCGATGTGACAATGTCCCCTTCTCCGGCGAAGTCGAAATGCATGGTGGCATCGTAGAGCCAGAAAGGAACATATATTCCGCTCAGCTTCTCTATGTTCTTCTCGCCGCAATATGCGTCAGGAAGAAAACGCTTGCCTTGAAGAAAGTTTTTAAACTGTGTAAGGGCATCCTCTTTAATTAGCCTAAATGGGAGCACGACCGCCGGCTTAAACTCGCCGGAAACTTGGCTTAGAATTGTCACAGGCCTTTGGCAGTAGCAGCAAAATGTCTGAGCGGTCTCTTCGGTTGTGATAACCTCAGCTCCGCAATAGCTGCATTTGTAGGTGACAGTGACTCCTTCGTCAGTTACCTCGCGCCGCTCTTCTACTTGGACAGTGTCGCCCAAGGCTTCTTTTGCCTCGGGGGTAAAGCCTTCCAAGTCCTCTTTAGTGTGAACTTTGTCGCACCACTCACATTTCCATTGTTGCAGATGCGGGGTGAACTCAAGATCACCGCCGCAATTGGTGCATTTAAGTGTTGAGGGCATAGCTGCGTCCTCCTAAAATCGTTTAGTGGGGATATTTGGATCCGGCCGCCTAGCTGTTGCTAGGTGCGGGGGCTTTCGGCATTACTATAGCTTAGCTCCGCATTCCGGACAGAAATTGGGAGGGGCACTTCCTTCGGGGGCTGTCCAGCCGCAGCCGGAGCATGCTGCCGAGGCAGCGGCGGGCCTTCTTGTGCCGCATTCCATGCAGAAGTTGCCTGTGTTGCCGCCTGTGCCGCAGGAGCAGGTCCAGCTTGCCTGTGCTTGCGGCTGTTTTGCGCCGCATTCCATGCAGAATCTGCCGGGGTTTCCTGCGTGGCCGCAGGCGGAGCATGTCCACGTGCCTGTAGCCGGTGCTGCCGGCCCCGGGGAGGCGGGCATGGGGGGCGGCTGAGGCACTTGCTGTTGCTGCTGCGCTCCCATCTGGAAGAGATTCTGGGCGTTCATGCCTCCTGCGTTTTGCGCCATGCCCATTCCCATGAATGCTCCCATAGCGCCGCCTTCGTTGGCTGCCGCTGTTTCCATAGCTGTGGCTTGGCCGGCGACTAGGCGGCCTGCTGCAAGCATGGGGTTACTGAGTGCGCGGGCTTCTTGAAGCTGTTCGATTTTCTTTGCGGACTGGGCATCCACAGTGACGCTTTCCATGGCTAGGCTAATAACGTCTATCCCGCGGCGCTCAGACCATTCGGCTGACATTTCTTCATCGAGAGCCTTGCCTATTTCGCGCGGGTAGTTAATGAGCATGTCATATGCTATGCCTTGCTGAGCAATTTTGCCCAGTGCAGGTTGCAGTGCCGAGATTACTTCAGCCTTCATCTGTTCGGTGAGCTGGTCGCGGCGGTATTCACCCTGGTGGTTGCCCACTATATTTGTGTAGAACATCAGCGGGTCTGTGATTCTAAAGCTGTATTGTCCAAAACCCTGTACCCGGACAGTCATCTGAAATTCTGAATCGCGGAAGGGGATGTTGCCCCAGCCGATTTTGTTGCCGATAATTTCCTTTGTGTTGATGTAGAATATAAATTGCTGATCTGTGGGTGCGCCGCCGGCCAAGAAGCGTTTGCCGACTTGCTTAAATGACGCACCTAAATCTTTGAGCCCGCCGCCGAGCAGCGAGGGCTGGATGGTGTTGTCATAAGTGTATTGCCCGGGCTCCGCACAGAAGTCTGCAATTCTCCCGTTTTCGACTATAATCATGCACTGCCCGTCGGCTACATTGATTTTGGAGCCGTTGGAGATTATGTTTTCGGAACCTCTTGTATTTGCGCTGCGTGCTTGCTGCGGCCTGGTGCCTTGGCGCATTAAAACATCGTTTGGCATTGAGTCGCTGGAGAAGAAGTCCACCCACTGGTCTGCCAGCACTCCGCCTGCTGCGCCGACTATTGCTCTTATAAGTCCCATGCTTTTTTCCTGCCTTTCTGCATTTCGGTTTTATATTATAGAATTAGATAATTTTAACATGAAAGCAGGGTATATACAAGCCAAATATATGCGGCAATTGAAGGCTTTGAGGGCTGGGCTTTTTGAAAGCGGGCCGCCACTGCTGAGTGTCTATGCCTAAGCTCAGGGCCGTGCACTCCGCTTCGTTCTTTGGTATTGACAAAAACCTAACGCCAGTATACAGTGGTTGAGGTCATTTTATTATATGTTATCTTACGTATTTTGAGAGCAGGATATACATAAATTTGTGACACTCAATGTGGAGGTGCGGCGTTTTGACAGAGAGGGTTTTGCAATTAATTGAAACCAAGGATATGGACAGCCTCAAAGCTCTGCTGGCTGAGGCTGAAGAGATGGAGATTATAAGCACTCTAAACGACTTGCCTCACAGCGAGGATGTCATAGTGTTCAGGCTGCTTAAAAAGGATAAGGCGCTGTCAATTTTTGAGCTTTTGGACACCGATATCCAACGTGCGCTTCTAAGGTCATTTACTGATGTGGCTGCAATTGAGTACGTAAATGAGATGGCTCCTGATGACAGGGTGCGGCTGCTTGATGAGCTTCCTGCGGGGGTGGCGAAAAAACTACTGGCATCGCTTTCTCATGAGGAAAGGGAATCCACTTACACCCTCATGGGCTACAAGGCCGAAACTGCAGGGCATATAATGACCACGGAATTTATTTCCCTCCAAAAGAATATGACAGTAAGGCAGGCTTCGGAAAAAATCCGCCAGCAGGCGGAGGGTACGGAAACAATCTATACGCTCTTTGTGACTGATGGTGCGAGAAAGCTAGAGGGCGTGCTGTCGCTCAAAAGCCTGTTTCTTGCAGGAGCAGATGCTATAATCGAAGAGCTTATGCAGAAAAAAGCTCCCAGGGTTTCAACTGAAACTGACCAGGAGGTAGTGGCTAAGACCTTGCAGGAACTAGACCTTTTGGCGATTCCTGTCGTGGATAAGGAAGACAGGCTTGTCGGTATTATAACAATCGACGATGCGATGGATATCCTGGAATTTGAGGCCACCGAGGATATTTACGACCAGGCGGGTCTTGCTGATGTAACTGATAATGAAACAAACCGTAGTGAGGTTTTGATTAACGGCAGCATGTGGGAAATTTGGAAAGTCCGCCTGCCCTACTTGCTGGCGACAATGGTGCTGGGCTTAGTTTCGGGGCTTGTAATTGACGGCTTTGAGGAAACGCTGGAAGCCATACTCGGCGTGGCATTTTTCATCCCTCTCATAATGGGCATGGGCGGAAATATCGGTACGCAGTCCTCCACTGTATTTACCAGAGGAGTCGTGCTGGGGCATATTCAGATGAAAAATTTCCTAAAGCATTTCAGCAAAGAAATTGGCGTTGGGATGAGCATAGGGCTTCTTGTAGGTGTGCTCTCAGGGATAGTGGCAACTCTTTGGCTGGGCATGCCGCAGCTCGGCATAGCTGTGGGGCTGGCTATGGTAATTACCATGACAGTTGCAGCGCTTTTGGGTTTTCTGGTGCCCTATGTTTTAATAAAACTAGACGCCGACCAAGCCGCAGGGTCGGCGCCTATAATCACCACTCTCAAAGACCTTGTGGCGTTGGTAATTTATTTCGTATCCGTGAGCATTTTCTTGGGAGTATAGGAGATTTATACGCTACCCGAATCGTAAGTAAACCCGCGCCCGCGCACGTCCGTCACCACTGATGTCACGGTAAACGCACTGTCGTCATATCTGTCGATGATTTCGATTAGTGTTCTGTAATCGGCCGCATCAATGAGCATGAGCAGCATAGGAGTTTCCTTCCCGGAATAAGACCCTTTGGCCGGCAAAATTGTGACGCTCTTGCCCAGTTCCTTTGCGATATCGGCCAAAATAGCTTCGTGGTGCTGGCTTATGACTTTTATTTCTTTGCGCTTAGTCAGGCCGTTCTCAATGTAACCCATAACCATCATGGTGATGAAAATTGACAGTACCGCGAAGAAAAATGAATCCGTGTCAAATATAGCCAGTGAAAGTATGACCACAATCCCATCCGTAAGGAACATGCCGATGGAGGGTTTGAGCCCTAAGTATTTTTTCATTATAAGCGGCGGCACGGCGGTTCCTCCGCTTGAAGCCTTGTTTTTATACATAATTGACACGGCCACGCCGAATATGACGCTGCCGACAATCATTGCGAGCATTCTGTCCTGTACCAAGCTAATGCGTGGCATAATGTCGATGGCAAAGGGCAGCAGCCCTGCTCCGATTATGGTGTTAATGCCCATTTCTTTGCCGAGGAATATAAACGCGCAGACAATTACTATTGCGTTGCCGATATAGACCACAATCGCGCGGTCAACGCCTATCCAGTATTCAAGAATTATAGCAAGCCCCGTGAGCCCTCCGGCAGCTATGTTGTGCGGAGCCATAAACATGTTGACGGCGAATGCAATAAGCCCAATCGCGAAAATAATCCATAGTAGTTTTTTTATCCAGTACTTTACCATTAGTTTGTCTTTCCCATCATATGTTATAGATTTAGCCCCTTTAACCGGAGAACGCAATCATATTATCATGCCCAGCTTTTGAAAGGAAGTAGTTTGTTGAAAGAATTTACAATTAGGCCAATAGTATTAGATGAGATAGATGCAGTGGCGGGCTTCATATCGAGAGGCTACTGTGACGATATATTTTTCCACTGGTGCGTAGAAAGCGATGAGGACAGGCACAGCATTGTGACGGATTACTACAAGGTATACCTCTTAGCTGAGGGCTGTGTAGCCCATGTAGCACAGAGCGAGTCAAACGAGATTATAGGCGCAACGGTATGGCTGCCGCACGATGTGGATGCGGGGATTTATGATGACATAGAGAAGGTCACAGGCAAGTATGCAGACAGGTTTCGGGAGGTCGCCGACAAATCCCATGAAAATGAGCCTAAGGACATGGCGTTTTATCAATTGGTGGCAGTTGTCACGGAGAAGAGTAAGAGAAGCGGGGGGACAGGGACCGCTCTTCTTAAGTATCACTTGGACATTCTTGATGAAAAAGGGATTGCAACATATCTTGAGGCCAGCACGCCGTACTACGGCAAAGGCCTGTATGGCAAGTTCGGCTATGCCCAGTATGGCGAGCTGATGCATTTCTCCGACACGGCTGTGCTGTATCCGCTGTGGCGGCCTGCTGGATTTAAGAAATAAGATTGGGGCGGTCGTATGAGCAATAAAAAGAGTACTGCTTTTATATGGGACGAGAGTTATTTCCTCCATGATGCAGGGGATGGCACATTATATGAGCCGGCTGGAGGGTACCTTGGTGCAGACTGTCCGGTAGAGAAGCCTGAGATTAAGCGCGGAGTTAAAAATCTTCTTGAAAGAAGCGGCCTTCTTGGCAAATTGGCGCATATACCCCCTGTGCCGGCGGCGCGGGAGCAGCTGGAATATTATCACACCGCAAGGCATATAGAGGCTGTAAAGCGGATGAGCATAAAGGGTGGTGAGGATTGCGGCGATTCTGCCATTGTGGGGCAGGGTTCTTATGAAATTGCCTTGCTTTCGGCAGGGGGTGCCATTGAAGCTGTGAGGGCCGTTGTGGGGAGCGGTGAAATAGATAACGCATTTGTCCTCACAAGGCCTCCCGGCCATCATGCTCAGGCGGATGGCGGTATGGGCTACTGTATATTTAACAATGCTGTTATTACAGCAAAATTTGCCCAGAAGGAGCTGGGTGTTAAGAAGGTATTAATTTTAGACTGGGATGTACACCACGGCAATGGCACGGAGGATGCTTTTTACGAAGATGACAGTGTGTTGTTTATATCTCTTCATCAGGATGGTTTGGAGCCTGCCGGCAGGGGCAAAATGGAGGATGTTGGCGTAGGCAAGGGCAAGGGGTTTACGGTAAACATACCTCTTCAGGCGGGTTCGGGTGATGCTGTGTATAGATATGCCTTTGAGCAGGTTGTGCTTCCTGCTGCGGAGCGGTTTGAGCCTGAGCTGGTTTTGGTTTCGGCAGGGCAGGATGGCAGCATTTTCGATCCGCTGGGTAGGATGATGCTCTCTTGCGAGGGGTACAGGTACATGACAAGGGCTGTGAAGGAGGTTGCGGGTAAGTACGCTCAAAAGCGCTTGGTCGTTTTGCATGAGGGTGGGTATAGCGAGGCTTATGTGCCTTTTTGTGCTCATGCGATTGTGGAGGAGTTGAGCGGAGTCGTTACGGATGTTATGGATCCTTTCATCTATGCGATGGCGGGGACTGGGTACGATGAGCTGTTGCCGCACCAGAAGAATAAAGTTGACGAAATTAGGAGGTATTGGCTGGGGAGCTAGGCCGGAACCTAGTGATGTCAGGCTGAAGTAAGCCGTCAGCCTCTAGCAAGCCGCCCGCCTCTATCAAGCCGTGGGGGTGCGCTCTGGCGAAATGCGCCATGGCCTGCGTCAGTCACGTCTATATTTGTGGAATTTTGATAGTTTGCCGAAGCCTGTGTTCCAGACTTCGGCCATGTCACATTCCGCCAGAGCGCACCCCCACGGCTTGATAGAGGCTGGTGCGCAGGAATATTGGCATATATGCACAGGTGGCGTATTAATATTTTCAAACATGACACATAGCTGTCGTGTTTGGTATGATAAACTTTCCAGGTCATATTAAGAGATACAAAAACAAAGTTAGGAGCAAATAATGGAGCAGTTGGATTATCAATTTCAAGATTTTCTCATGCAAGTAAGTGCTGAGCATAAGGATTTTGTCCATGCGGTTCACGAGAGATTGTCAAAGGCAGGGTGCAAGGTCAAAATTGGATCTACAAAGACGACACCGTTTACTGTTAAATATACGCAAGGGAGAAAAGGTGCTTTTAGTTTTATGCTTCGCAAAAAAGGGTTTAAGGCAAGTGTATATCCTCATAATCTTGCACAGTATCCTGATGTGTTAGACCGTATGCCGGAAAGCATGGAAAAGCAAATTGCCAAAGTTTCACAATGTATAAATATTGCAGAGCCGGGAAAGTGCATGGATAAGTGTCTAGGATATGATTTTCATACAAGGGAAACTCATTATCAAAAGTGCAAGTTCAGTTGTTTTCAATTTAATGTTGACGCTGAAAGCATTCCTTTTCTGATTGAATTGCTTGAAAGCGAACTCAGCGCAAGGAACCTGGCCTAAGGGCAGGTAAGAATGGCTGCGTATAGGAGATAGGCATGATAAATTGTTATGATGATTTTGTTGAGGCATTGCTGTGTGCGGGGTTTTCCATGGCGGGAGGCAGAGATGATGGTATATACGCAATCATTGACTGGGGCTGGAATGAGCCGCCGCCATATAAAACGCCTGTAGCATGGCACACTGGAAAGCCGGAAACTGACCCTTGGGAGTGGCGTATGCGTGTACTTGAAGAGCGGAGCGATATTGCCTATGCCAAACTATTTTTCAAAAAGAGCGGGTTTATAACGAAAAAATGGTATCCCTATTTTCTTGCCGCTAGGCGAGATGGCCTGACTTTTGATGAAGCCTATGATGGCGGCACGATTAGCCATTTTGCCAAGCGGATATATGACGTTGTTGCAGATGGCGCCTTGCCGACACATACAATAAAACAACTTGGGGGATTTTCAAGAGAGGACAAAGCAGGGTTTGACAGAGCGCTGACAGAATTGCAGATGAAAATGCACCTGACCATGTGCGGTTGCCAGCAAAAGCAAACTATGCTTGGCAAAGAGTTTGCTTGGGCTTCTACGGTTTTAACAACTACGGAGAGTTTCTTCGGTGAATCTGTTTTTGAAGAAGCGGATAGCATCTCGAAAGAAGCCGCTTTTGAAAAAATCAAAGAACAAATACTAAAACTCAACCCATCTGTAAGTGACAATAAAATCAAAAAGTTTATATATGGTTAAAGCTGAAGAGTACGTGAGCAAATGTAATAGATTTTGGGACAGGAAAAACAGTCCCCTTATTCCATTATTTCGCAAACAAGACACACTCTCGTGCAAATTACTTGAATTGCACGAGAGCGTGTGATATAATAGTGTTATCCAAAAGGAAAGGAGGTTGTCACCATGGCCAGAAGCCTGACAAAACCAACCAGTCAGACAATCAATGTCACGATTCGCCTTGACCGTGAGGTGAAAGAGAACGCCGAAAAGCTATTTGGAGATTTGGGTATGAATCTATCCACTGCGTTCAATGTTTTTGCAAGACAATCTTTACGTCAAGGCAAGATTCCTTTTGAGATTTACGATCCGTTTTTCAGTGAAAAAAATCAGATGGAACTAGCCAGCCGGGCCCAAGATGTCGAGGCGGGGGAAAACCTTTCTGCCCACGATTTAATTGAGGTAGAAGATGAATAAAGTGTGGCATGATAGAGCGTGGGATGAGTATCTCTATTGGCAAACACAGGACAGAAGGACACTAAAGCGAATCAATGCATTGCTCAAAGATATTGAGCGCAACCCATTTGACGGCATAGGTAAGCCAGAACCGCTACTCGGAAATCTGCAAGGCTATTGGAGCCGCCGGATTGACGAAGCAAACCGCATCGTTTATAAGGTGGGAAATGACCAGCTTTTCATTATTCAATGCGGCGGTCATTACGGCGATAAATAAGAAACCCCCTTCACGTCCACGACCTCAAACCGCTCGAAAACTAAAAGCATATCTTCGCTAAATTCCAGTCCGTGCTCTTTAAGCTCCATGGTGAAGAATTTTTTATGGCCATTCCACCAATATTCAAATGTCAAATCGCCTTCGCCTTCTGCAAGTGCAAGTTCTTCTGGAACTTCGTTCATCTTGATAAGCTGGATTTCATTTGTTCTTATAATAGCGACGGGGTCATTGCTGCTATTGAGTATAATTGTATACAATCCGGCTTCGGGAAGAGGGCAGTTTTCCAGTTCATACAGCACATGGGCGCTGCAAGTAGCCGTTTTTTTGCCGTCTATAATTAATTGCGCCAACTCATCAGCATGCTCTTCAAAGCCGAACTGTTCGGCAACTACCGCTGTCGGCTGCTCTTTGCCTCTCCAAAATTCATCCCAATATTGTTTAGCTTTTTCGTTCATTGGCAGCCACCTTCTTTCTTAGCAAATTATATTCCACCACACAGGCAAATGCAAAGACTTATGATATAGAGGGTGTTTCAAATAGGGATACCACTAAATCATAAGCAATCGGCCTGTCTGCGGCATATTCAGGCGTTTGCGGACAGGAGTGATGGCGGTAGTATTTAGCTGAACAAGGCGTTCGCTCTATGGCAATTACTGTCGGACTAGAAGCGCGTTGATGCTTTCCGTGTTTGACAGCACAACTAGTTGTTCGGACGTTGTGTGATCACGCATATTTCCGCATTTATCCGAGTTGTTTATCTTTTTCCAGAGACCCATGTAGCTTATTGAAAAGACTGTGCTCATCCAATGCGATATGACCGTGCCGAGTATTTCTGCATTTTTATGTTTCGTCATATCCGTCAGGTATGTGTAATCACCCTGCCGATGCGTGAGGGCTGCAATCTCCGTTCCTTGCACTGTGACGGTTTCTTTTGTCTTCGGCATGGTGTCCCGCTTTCATAATGAATATTCATTATAAATCAATTAATTCACTCGCTTCTTAATCTTGCATCAGGATGCCACGGAATCTGTCAAGCGGTGTATAGCTGTCATCAGCACAAGCAGAGCAATAAAGGAACAGCCAATCAAACGGGTTGCCTATGTACAGCGGTGAAAATCCGCACCCATATAGAATGTCGTTTAGACCTTCGACAAAACCATCGTAATCACCAATGCTTTGACCGGATAAATAATCTGTGACCCAGTAATCGTAAAATTGCAAAAGGATAATGTCCTTCCGTAATATATATGATGACGGATCGAACATAGAAAGCGTCAGCTTGTCCGGGAAATTGTTGTGTATTTCTTTGCGCAAGAATCTCTCTCGTATCGGCAGGGCATCATTGTTTTTCTTTTGTGCAAAATCAATGCCCATAATCATGTAAAACAAGAAATCAACAGAAATCATGGATTTGCCATATTTATCATCAGAAATCCCTGGCCGACGACGTTCATATTCCCGTTGGGCAAGTCCGAGGTGGCTAGCGCTGCCTGTCAGCCTGTCCAGCAATTTTTGTCTATGCGCTTTTGCGGCGGTATTGTTGAGCGAAAAGTTTTTTTGGTGCTTATAGATAAAGTCCAAAAGAGCACCCTCATCTATGTCCTTACCGAGGGCTTCTTCCAAGAATTGAGTCCGTTCTGTTTGCTCTTCTGGTATATCGGCTGCGCCTATGCTTTCGGCTTTGCTTATGAGTGATTCTGCCGCTGACAAAGGCTTTCTCTTATTGATGCAGTATAAATAAATAAACTCGCGGACATTACGCTTGTTGAACGCCTTATCCAGAAAGACTTTATGAAACAATTTCTCGGTTCGCTCTGCGTCAAGCTCCAACGTGAACGCTATGGCAAACAAATTCTTGCGTGCCGTTTCATCGTATTTCGGAGCTTTGCCGGAGAACCAACCGCCCATTGTACCGCGATTCAAATCTATACCGGATTGTTTTGCGCGGAGAAGCAAATCCGTTTTCGCTTCATCAACGGTAAAGTTGCTGCTGAGGGCTTCATTATAGAAAGCAAGTAAACGCTCTGAGAACGGTCTGAAAAAATCAGGTGAATTGAGTTTTTCCAACAACTCAACAGAATCGTAATCCTGTTCGAAATCACGACCCGCAATATCCCATATAGCGTCGTACAGTTCCTGAGTATATTCACCCATGACAAAATCCAAATCCACCATGCTCTTTCTCTCCTCGTCAAAGTCACTTTCATTATAACATTGGATTTGTTATAATACCAGCGTCAAGCAAAAATACAAACGGCTATGCGCCCGGTGTATACTTGCCTCAATTCATTATTTGGAGGCATATCTATTATGAGAGACGCGCTTTTTGAACATCAAAGAGTCACACTGATATCAGAAGCTAATGCCCGTCGCACACGAACATTTACAATTAAAAAAGTTCTTGGGAGCGGTTCAAGCTGTATCGCTTATCGAGCCACCGACGAGGACAGCAAGTTACCCGTGGTTGTCAAAGAATGCTTTCCGTACAATGCCGCCGTTCGTGAAAAAAACGGAACGATAACATGGAACACCGCAGATGACGAAGCCCGCGCCAAAGAACGGTTTTGTACCGCTTTTGAGATGCAGCGGCAAATACAATCTGCGGATGAGACAATGAATACGAGCGTACATCTGATTGACAGCTTATATTTCGGCTGCAATACACTTTATACCGTCAGCGATATTCAAAACACACAGACATATGATCTAGTGCCTGATTCATCTTTGCAACAGGTTTTAACAACGGCGAGGTCGATTGCTCGGGTTATTGGTCGATATCACGCACGCGGTCTGCTTCACCTCGATATCAAGCCGCAAAACATTCTGATTGACCCAGACACACGGGATAAAGTATTATTGTTGGACTTTGACAGTGTTGTGCATAAATCCGACACTATTCGTCCAGGCATGTCCATATCCTACACTCATGAATACGCCGCGCCGGAATTGTTGCAGGGTAAGCGTAACAAGCTGTGCGGGGCTACTGATATATATTCCGTCGGCGCGGTTATGTTCAGCAGGATTATGGGTCGCACCCCAACCGCTGACGATCGAGGCACGTTCTCCGATTGGGATTTTACTGATCACCCGTTTTTCAAGCGGCTCAGTAATAAAGCTCATCGACTTACAAAAGAACTGCTGAAAAAGTCCTTGTCCGCATCAATCCGCGCACGTTATCAAAGCGCAACTGAGCTTATTGCCGCACTGGATGATTTGATTGAAGAAAGTGACCCTAAGCGTCGCCACCTAAATAGCACTTACACCCATTCCCGAAACTATTTTACCGGTAGAGCTGTGGAACTTAGTCAGATACACACCACTTTTTCCTCCGGCAAACGAGCCGTCTTCATAAACGGCATGGGTGGCATTGGTAAAACAGAATTGGCTTTGCGATATGCGGAACAATACAAATCTGAGTATGATGTAATCGCGTTTGGACGGTTCAACGATTCGCTGGATGGCCTTTTCAAATCCTCTGACTTTATTTCCATTGAGAACGATGCCGAGGGTATGCCAACTCTCGATACCATACGCGGGTTGGTTGACGAGCGAACACTGTTGATTATTGACAACTTTGATGCAGAAGCTGATTCGAGGTTGGATGCAGTCCTTTCACTGAAATGCAATCTGATGTTCACAAGCCGCTATTCGTTTGAGGAAGTTTATGGGAATGATTCTGCTATTGCACACATAAGTATAGGGGAATTATCCGTGCAAGAGCAGTCTGCGCTATTTGAGCGTGAGTGTGGACAGATGTTAAACGACGACGAGCGCGGTATCGTCCAGCTCATATTGAAAGAAATCTCCGGTTACACCCTGCTGATTCCTCTAATTGCCAAGACATTCAAAAAAGGTGATTATACCATTAGTGAAATGCAGCAACGGATTTATGATGCAAGGGTTAGAATACATCACCACAAGGATTCGGTTTTGTCCGACTCCACATACGCCATTCTGTGCGAAGTGTTGAACATGGCGGGTCTTTCCGAAGAGGAAACCCATGTTGTGCGTAGTCTTGCGCTGCTTGGTGGTATTGTGATTGAGCGTAAGGAGTTCGATGCGTGGCTAGGCGGAAAATACTTGAATGTAATTAACGAACTGGCGGACAAAAACTGGGTGCAGCGTCAAGGTTTGGGTGTTAATGCGAAAGTTTCGTTGCACAAGGTAATTGCTGAAGTGGCACAGAGTGTGTTGAAGCCAGATTTCGGCAATTGCGAATGGGCATATTCACTCTGTCTGGCTGAATCTCTTAAACTGGGGATAAGTGAAGAACACAAGCAGCTTGAATATTGGCAAATTCCAAAAGAATGCAAACGGAATTCCGATCATACAACACCAATTATTGAAGCCGTTGTTCGTGAAAAAAAAGCTAAACTCTTAATTACAATCCTCAATAGTGTCGATTTTTCAATTTCAGGTAACCTATTGGCAGCAATAGAAATTCTGTCATCGGTTATTCTGGACATCAGATTCATAGATGATTGCTTTAGCATTGACATCTCCATCATTAATGATGAAATGCTGGTCGAACCTTTATTATCTTTACTCTGCAGCATTGTTTCAGCGCAACACTTTTCTGAGGTCTCAGGTAAACTTCGTTATGATGCTCATAGAATGCAGTCAACTATGTATACTGCAAAACGGCTAAATGGGTTTACGGCATATGAGGGGCATCCGCAATATGAAACGCAGGGAACTCCTGCACTCATTAATAAAGCTACTGAAAGTCTTATTGCTGCCGAAAAAGCGCTAGAAAGCATTGAAAACATTTCCCGTTTGGAAAAAGATGAGCTTTTATTGCGTCTGGCGATGCCTGTGGTAACATATGCACTGCATTCTGGAGTCCTTGAGTTTCTTCATTTGTATGGATATGATGATGCAAGCTGGATTGCATCGGATTCGTTTTTTAAGCAAATATTTGCAATACTTAATAAAACGAAATCATTCGATGAGCATACATTAGCGTTCGGGAAAGAAAACTCAAACTATTGCTCTGACGGTATTTTTCCTTTTAGCGATGAGTTTTATAGCAGACGCGACGAGTATATAAAAGAAGCTAAAATATGGGGCAATATGGAGCGTTATGGGTATCACAGTGATGGATATAGTGAGGAAGATTACAAAAAGGACCGTTCATATAGCGCTTGGCTTGATGGGGCGTTCTTTTTAAGTGAGCTAGAAACCAGACAAGAAGATGAATATCTTGAGGAACTTATGGTCGATAAGCACACAAGAAAAGAAGACAAAGCTGAACTACTACTACTCGAAGTGAGCCACTTGGGCTTTGAGCCATATCATATAAGTAACAATGACAATTGGGTACAAATATGCATAAAAAATAAAGGTGTCGCGAGAAAATATATGAATTACATAGCCCCGTTAATTGACGAATTACTTACCGAAAATGAGAGTAACTACTTCAGCATCTTCGCGTTCAAGCGTTATTATAAGCAAGCAATATTGTTAGCATGGTGTGAAGACAACAAAAACGAGAACTCAATTGATTTTCTCATGAGTAAGTTCTGTAGTCATGCAGAAATATATATTAACGATGATGATGATGAAATGACCATTTGCGATTGTGCGTGCGATGTTTTTGACAACTTAATTGAGCTGGGGTTTGAGTTCAGCGCAAAAAAACTCATAGGCAGAATTATCATAGTCATGGAAGCGGTGATTCAAAACTGCTGCAAAACAGATGATCGATATTGCAGCCGACTTAATGCTCTTATATCCCTTGTAAACTGCACAGGTGATTTACATTCAATACAACGATATACACATGAATGCATAGGCGTGCTAGACCTGCAACTGCAGAGTGATAGCATCTCAAAAGAGCAGCGTTATGATATCATTGATTCACTAATAAAGCACGCCGAGCGCATAAATGATGAAACTGTAATTGTACATTACTCGAAACTCCGCATTTTATCACTTGAATCTGAGCTGCATAGTTGTGACATCAATGACCAGCGCTATAACCTTCTAGAATCGCTAATTTGCCACGCAGAACGTATAAACGATGTTGAAAAAATCAAGCGATACAAAGCTGAGCTGAAAAGATTATTAGGGTTGGGATTTGAAATATAGACGAAAACACTCATGTTGAAGCACCTTTGTGGCGGTAATAGTCGCAAGGGTGTTTCTTTCATGTCAAGCAAAAATACAACTGCTTTTTTCCATCGCTTATACTGAACTCACATTAAGGAAAGGGGCAAAACAAAATGACAACAATGAATATGGTAGCGGATTTTACAGCAAAGAAAAACATAACAGCGATTGACTATGATACATACGATACAAGACAGCACTCAATACATAGCCGACGGTGTATCGACGGCACGATTACCGGGAGCGGGAAATGCGTCGCCTACTGTGAATACGAGAAGCATCCGGGATTTTTAACTGAGAAACTACGTGCAAAACACAAGTGCTTAGAAAAAGAATGCCTATACTATCTCCCGAAAACAAAGAAAAGCAGATTCAATAGTTCGGCTAAGTCAGAAGAACTTGAGCAAAAGCGCATCTTGGAAATATCGAAAACCGCAACAAGCGATATGGAAGGGATTCGCCTTATGAGAGCGGTGTGCGAAACGGACGGCGGTTGGACAATATACTACGTTTCAATAGCTGATTATGCATTTGATTCAGTTGCTCAACATATAGAAGAGAAAATCGGCATCGGTGTCAGATTTTCCAATCTCGAATATCGCTTTGAAATCGCTGCAGATTTGATTTTTGGTGTCAAGTCAGCATAAGTAAGGATTCACAGTCGCAACTTAGAAATAGAACAAAAATACACTATAGGAGGACACAGAAATGGGATTCGCAAAATATCATGAAGACAATGCGGAAATGTGGGAGGAGCGGAATCGCGATAGACGGCCTCAACCCGTGAGGACTAACCCGACAGCACAAAAAAAGACAGAACAAAGCCACGACAAAAGCGCTTGCTTTCGTGGACAAAGCACAGTAAGACCGAAGCAAAACAGACACACCGTTTACCTTGCAGTGCCAAATGCCACATAAACCTAAAGAGGAAAAGAGATATGATTTTTTTGATGACTTTTATATGCTGTTGGATCCGTTGAATGACCCGTTTGACCCTGTAACCCACCTCATCTATGAAGATGTCACAGAGGAGAAAGATTCGGACGATTGGGATGATTAAATGAACATGAGATTATTTGTCGGCAAACAATCAAGTGAAAAAATCGGAGGGGTTTATGAAAGTCACCCACCCTCTGTTAGGAGGCTGACTTAGCAAGTGTGAGAGCAACCAAAAGGCAACATAAATCAAGGGCGCAGCCGAAAAACAGCCGCGCCCTTTTTTGCTTGGTGTAAAACTTCGGATTGTGACAGATACTAAATATTTACGAAACAGTCACTACTTCGGCCAGTCTTGCCATTGTTACAAATGTCTGCTCTCTTGTGTATGGCCCTATCGGTGAGAATTCGTTGTTGCCGATGCCACCCATGATTCCAAAAGAAGAAACAAAGTCAATAGACTCAGATGCCCAAGGGGCAAACAGTGCAGAATCTACGAAACTCACATGAGAGTCCCCCGATTCAGTTACGCCGAATGCTTCTACAATACGGCCTAGCATGGTGGCAGCTTCCTGCCTTGTTATGGAATTATAGGGGGCAAATGTCCTCTCGCCCACGCCGTTAACTATGTGCAGGTAATGGGCTATTATGACAAACATGTTGTCAGTGTCGTCAAAGGGGTCATATTCCTGTATGAGCATTGATACATATTGTGCAAATTCATCCTCGTCGGTGTCAGAGAGGGCTCCGCCTATGACCAGAATTGCCCGCACAGCGGCCTCGGCAAATTCAGCCCTGGTTATGTCATTTTGAAAATCATAGAGAAGATTTTCAGGGAGAATGCCTAGGCGGATTGCATCGTCAATCTCCGTTGCGGCCCAGCGCGAAGCGCCGAAGGCGTAGGAGTCAATAATCTCGGGAGTCTGCGGGATAAGCCCTAGGTCATTTGGATCATAAATGACGGCGGGGCTTTCTTGCGGCATTGTGGGGATTTCAGCGGGAATCCCTGTGCCACCTGCGCCATCGTACCGTGGAAGCAGGAAGGCAGAATTGCCCTGGCGGTGCAAGGAGTATTCGTGGACAGTGAAGGTGTGGTCGAAGGCTAGGTTGAAGACCCAGTGCCCCTCATGCCGTATAAAGAGCGGGTTGGGATTTACATCCGCCCTAGTTTCATTATCGTGAAAGAAAGGGATGGGGTTTACAGGCATGTTGTTTATACGGAGTTCAAAATGCAGGTGTGGTGCGGTGGCGTTGCCTGTTCTTCCCGCCGTTCCTATCCTCTGACCCGCCTCAACCCGGGTGCCCGGAGTCATGCCAGGATCCCTTCTGTCCAGATGGGAATAAAACGTGGAAAGGTTCTCAAATGGATAGTCATGGTCAATAACTATAAGATTTCCCCACGCACCTTCGCGTGTGGATGTCCTTATAGTTCCGGAAGCTGCCGCCAAAATCGGAGTGCCTACAGGGCGCAGAACATCTATGCCCAAGTGCATTCTTCCTGATGAGCGCCTGAAGCCAAATGGTGAGGAAATTGATGTAGTGGTGTCCTCAAGGGGCCAGACGAACATGTTATCAGGAGTGAAGGCAGGCGGTTGCTGTGCAGCACTATCCTCTTCGCCCTCTGTGTGTTCCGTATCCTGAGCATCCTCTGGGAAATAGTCGGGAAACTCTTCAAAATAATCAGGAAATTCATTTTCTGCGGCAGCCTGGAAAGAAATAGCCGCAGGCAACATGGTAAATGCCATTACAGCAATGAGAAGTATGGATAATAGTTTTTTTATCTTCATTTGGCACGCTCCATAATCAAAGTTATATCAAACAGTTATTATACGGAGTTTTTTGCTCCATTGCAAGGAAAATGTTATATGGCAGCGAAACGCAACCACAGGGGGAAGCCTCCGTCAGCCTCCCCTGTGTAAAAAGAACTCGAAAATTCTCCGCTATTTCATAGCCTTAACCATGTCGTTGCGGTCAGCAATCTGTTGAAGTAATGTCTGGCATATGTCAGGGATTTGTGCCTTGCCAAACTCGTTTTGTCTGCGCAGCTTGTTGGCACGGTTAAACAGGTTGGTTTTCTGCTCGTCGGATGCCTTAGGCAGCATCATGGTTGACCCGCAGGTTTTATAGTTAGATTGCAATTTCTGTTTTTCTTAATTCCTCTACCCTTTTAATGCCTCTTTGGGCTTTTGCGTTTGAATACTTATCATATTCCTCTGTGCCCATATTCTTTCTTAACTCATCATGGTACTCTCTTATTTTACGGATATCCTCTATTGTGAACTCTTTACTTATTTCAAGTTTATTCATCTCCGTCCTCTCCTTTCAACAGTAAATTTGGCGGGTATATATCTATGTTGGTGTATCTATTGGCTAATGCAATTGTCCGTATGCCACAGAACTTTGTTCCTTGCCATATATTGCGGTTTTTTGACAGATTTTATGCGGGGGCGTGTTTGGGGTCAATGTCTAACGCCTTGTCGAAATACTCATCCGCCTGCTGATATTTCGCATCTTCCAGAATAAGCCAGCCACGCTCCATCAAAGATGTGATGTCTGCAATATTGCTGACTGTGACGGCTCCCTTGATTTCCTGTACCTTTTCCTTAATACGGTCTGTGCTGTGCTCCATCCCGCAACTGTCGCAGATAGCGATACCACCTGCACCCACCACGAGCTTGCCGCCACATATATCACATTTTAATGCTGCCATTTGTAAATCCCCCAAAAATAGTGGCTTGGTATGTTTGCCCACGGATTTTATATTTGGGGGTATTATAATATTATACAAAGCAGTTAGTCAACACTTTGATATGTGGTTTGGGTGCTATGGCTCACAGGCCAGTCGGACATGGGCGGGTGCTCTGGGGGAAAGTGGGCGGCCGCAGTCCTGGAACACAAATTTTGCAAGGATTCCAAGTCTCTGCCAGAGTAGACGTGACTGACGTAGGCCGCCCGCTTTTTCCCAGAGCACCTGCCCGTGTCCGACGGACGGTTTTAGATGTGTAAATGGATAGGTGCTGTGCTCCTACTCAATAAAATCATCTAGTAAAAATTCCGGAATGTATAATATGCGTATGCCGCTGTAGTCTGTAATTGGTGTGCGGTCCATTGTTAGGACAAGTCTTTCGTGGTAATCTGGGATTTTTTGCAGTGGCCTTAGCTCTCTTTCCTTGGTTTCTTCTGAAAGCATTGTGGCAGTTACTTGAATGTACATTACTTTGTTAGGTTTTGTCGCTATAAAGTCCACCTCGAACGCATCTATTTTTCCGACAGATACTTCAAAGCCGCGTCGGATCAGTTCAAAATAAACAATGTTTTCCAGTATATATCCATAATCATCATTGCGATGTCCAACCAATTCATTTCTGATTCCAGTGTCGATAAAATAAAACTTTTCGTTTGTTTTCAAATGTTGTTTGCCTTTTACGTCAAACCTTCTTGCGCGATAAATTATAAATGCCTTTTCCAATGACTGAATATAGTTGTCAATTGTTTCGCTGGATGTTTTTCGTGCCGAACTTGTCAAGTAATCACTTATTTTTTTTGTCGATATGAGGTTTCCGATGTTACTTGCCAAAAATCTCACAACGCTCTCAAGCAGTGCCGGATCTCTTACAGAGCCTCTTTGCACAACGTCCTTCATTATGATTGTGTTATATATCCCGCTAAGAAATGGACCTATGGTTGAGGGGTGTTCTTTTAGCTCGGTAATACCGGGAAAGCCGCCCCGCTGCAGAAATTCACTAAAGTATCTATCTGTGTCACCGTTTTGGGCATAATCGTTAAAGTCAAGAAATTCCCGATATGACAAAGGCAGCATTTTTATTTCTACATATCTCCCTGAAAGAAGTGTTGACAGCTCTGAGGACAATAGCCAAGCGTTTGAGCCTGTGATATAAATGTCATTGAATTTATCAAGGCGCAGTGAGTTTATAGCCCTTTCCCATTGCGGAACATGCTGTATCTCATCGAGCAAGATATATGTAGGGATTTCCGGCTTTTGTTTCGCTTTTATGTAGTCATGCAAAAGTTTGTAATCACGGATAGAGTCAAATTCAAGTGACTCTAAGTTCATCTTTATTATTGATTCTTTTGGAACGCCTTCACTTAATAGGTGCTTCTCAAATAGCTCAAGAAGTGATGATTTTCCACATCTTCGAACACCTGTTATGACTTTTATTGGTGATTTATCACGAAACGCAATTAGTTGATTGAGATACTTATGCCTGATTTTCATATGGCACCTCCAAGCATTTCGAGTATACTCGAAATATTTGGGGGTGTCAATTGAATTTTCAGGTATACCTGAAAATCATGCGGATAAAAGTTGTAGCGCCCGTGTCCGACGGATGGTTTTAGATGGTGAGAGTCGTAAGGGATACCTCAATAGAATTTCGAGTATACTCGAAATATTTAGGGCAATCAATGGGTTTTTTAGGTATATCCGGTTTTGTTTCGATATCGCACTACTGTAACTTGACATTAGGTACATGCAGGGCATATAGTAGTATTTGGCAATTTGAATATTTCACCGAATAAAGGAGATGCAGAAGATGCAGAGGAAAAAATATGCAGTAGTGGGAACAGGGTCACGTTCTTCGATGTTCTATGAGGCAATTGTGTCCACCTATAAAGACACATGTGAGCTTACGGGATTTTGCGACCAGAGTGAAACTCGTATGCGCTATGCAAATAAACTAATTGCAAGGCTTGGGGCGAAGGAAGTCCCTATGTACAAATATACAGACTTTGAGAAAATGATTGACGAAACGAAACCCGATGTTGTAATCGTCACATCCACAGACCGCACCCACCATGACTTTATAGTTCGGGCGATGGAAAAAGGCTGCGATGTAATAACTGAAAAACCCCTGACAATTGATGAGAAGAAAGCAAAGTATATTATAGATGGGATTAAGCGCACAGGGCGTGACCTGCGGGTTACATTTAACTACCGCTACGCCCCCACCAACACGAAAATCCGTGAGCTTATTGCGGACGGGGTGATCGGAGATGTGTTTAGCGTGCATTTCGAGTGGCTTCTCGACACCTCACACGGCGCAGACTACTACCGCCGCTGGCACCGCAATAAGCTAAACAGCGGAGGCCTTCTGGTACATAAATCCACCCACCATTTTGACCTTGTAAACTTCTGGTTGGGTGCGAAACCTGAAAACGTATTTGCATTCGGCGAACTCAACTTCTACGGCCGTCACAACGCCGAAAAGAGGGGTGTGGAGCAGTTTGTTTCGCGCTCATACAAAAGCCCGATTAAAAACGACCCCTTTGCCATAAACCTTGAGGAGAACGAAGCCCTCAAATCCCTGTACCTTGACGCGGAGCAAGACAGCGGCTATATCCGCGACAGAAGCGTTTTTTCCGACGATATAAGCATAGAGGACACTATGGGCGTTTTGGTGAAATATGACACCAATGCCATACTGACATATTCCCTAAACAGCTACATGCCATGGGAAGGTTTTTGCGTGAATTTCAACGGCTCCAAAGGCCGCATTGAGTATAAGGTTATCGAAAATTCATATATAAACGCCGGCGGAGACAGGGATGAAGAGGGTTCCCTCCTAAATAACGCCATAGAAGTGTGGCCCATGTTCGGCGCACCCTACAAAGTCAGCGTGGAAATGGCGGAAGGCAGCCACGGGGGCGGCGATAAAGTGATGCTGGAGGATATTTTCGGCACCCCTGCTGAGGATAAATTCAAGCGCGCGGCGGGAGTTGAGGATGGCGTTATGTCGATAATGACAGGCATATGTGCAAACAAGGCCATAGCGAGCGGGATGCCGCAGGCTATAGATCTTGAAAAGTTGTTTGGAAGATAGGCGGCGTTAGCCGCACAAAAGCAGGGAGAACGCCATCGTTTGAGGGCTCTGTCAGATGGCGCAGATGTTAAAATGAAGAAAGCCCTAAAGAAAATAATTCAAAATAAAAAGGATTCGTTTATAAAGATAGTGGCGCCTAAAGTTGTCACAGCTTTGGCCAATGTTGTGCGGATGGGGCCGCGGATTATTTTCCGCTCAACCATTGAACTCATGCGCGCAAACCTTATAACCCGTATTTTGTCGTGCATTTCCCTTTTGGTAATCGACATAATTGACCTTGTGCGCAAGAGGATTTCCACTTTGCAGTTCGTCAAAAATGTCGCATTGTCCGCGCTCTTGGTAATCACCGGGACAATCGGCTGGGATTTGGGGAGCAGGTGGATTGTTTTGGAGTTTTTTGGCGGGTTTGTGGACATAGCTGGGGGTGTGATTGGAGCGGGAGTGTTGAGCTTTACCTCAAACTTCGTCCTCGACAAGGCCAGCGGAAAGCTCATCGAAACCGATGCTCAGAAGATGTGGAAACTCCTTGCCCCGCATATTGACACACTTGCGGATGAGGAGCAGGAGCATGTCAGGGAGCGCATAACCTGCTCATGTCTGAAAAAAATGTACGCAAGTGCAGACAGGGAAGCGTATGCCAAACTGCTGATTAAAAAAATATTGGCCAAGGAAAAGATTCCTGGCCAGTTGCGTGCGGAGCAGCATGCGCCACGCCGGCGGTAATGTGCCGCTACCGCGTGGAGAGCCATTATAGAGTGCTGTTTGCGCTTTCAATGGGAACTTAATAAGCAAAACGGCGGTTTCCCGAAAGAAACCGCCGTTTTGTATAAATCCATCACATACCTTATCTGAAAAGATTTAGGAAAGCGGTGAATAGTGCGCCGCCTGCTGATACGAAATCAGTTACAGCAGAGAATAGTGCTAAAATGCCTGCCATTAGTGCATCCTCCTTTTTTGAGATTTTTCAAAATAAACGAAGTCAACACTTACCGTAAGTGTCATAAGCATTAACCGCATATAGAGTACAATGAGTCATTAAAAAAGTCAACCTTTTGTCAACCTTTTTTGCTCTAAATTTTCATCAAATTAGCATATATTTTCTGACATTGGAGCTTTGAAAGTGTAAAATATTTCGACTGAAAATTTTTAAGCACACTATATGGTGGTAAAAATGCAAATATCTCTACAAATTATTGTGTGGTGCTCTTGGGCGAAATGTTTTTCTAAAATTTTTAAGATAAATTTAATTCATGTAAATCAAAACCAGCCCCAGATGAATCTAACACATGGCAGAGTAAAGGAGGGCCTCAAATGGATAAAGACGAATTTGCCGCAAGAATAGGGCAAATTAAATCAAAATTATACCGCACAGCACTCCTGCACACGGGCAATGAAACCATGGCGCTGGACGCTGTGGATGAGGCTGTTTGCCGTCAGGGCGAGACTCTTTGACGAAGCTACCGGCTGGTATGTGGACATAGACGGAATGTTTGAGGAATTTTTCACACTACACGACTACCCCTACGGAATCGTATACCTATCCCCCGCGTTTTCAAGGTTTGCAGCCTTTGAAGACCCTCTTGAAATTAAGATAAGGTAGCTGATGAGTATTTAGTTGATGATTTAGGATAGTTATTAAGTACTGCTGATGTCCGGTTCTGCTGCTACAAACAAACTGCCCCGCCGTCCTAATTACAGTTTCTGTGCTTCATATCGGGAGTTCAGGTTTAACGTCCTCTTTAATGCCACATCAAAGCGTACCCACTTCATATGCTCCCCGGCAACCTCAAGAGTGCCTTTATGGGCGCCCACAATTGCCTTGGCAGAGGACAGCCCTATCCCAAAACCGCCTGTTTCGCGGGAGCGGGACTCATCGGTGCGATAAAAGCGGTCAAAGATTTTGCTGCGCTCATCGCCGGAAATACCGGTACCGGTGTTAAAAACGGAAAGTTTTATCTGAGTCCCTTCCGCATCGAGGGATATCTTTACTTGCCCATTTTCGTTTGAATACCGAATAGCATTATCAATTAAGATGCTCGCAAGCTGCTTAATCTGCTTCTCGTCGCCATCATATGCGATATCCTCTTTAATCTCATAGGAGTATTGCTTACCCTCCTCAAAAGCAGGACCCTCAAACTCCAAAACAGTGTTTAGGATTGCGGAACTAAGATTAAACTTACTCCTGGTTATCCCTGCTTTTCTCTCATCGGCCCTTGCTAGCGTAAGCAAGCCATGTATCAGCCCATTCATCCGCTCAGACTGAGAGCGGATATGTGACAACCACTTATTCTCGCCTATTTCATTTTCAAGCACATCTATGTTTGCGCTTATTATGGTGAGCGGTGTTTTCAGCTCATGCCCCGCATCCGCGACAAACCTGCGCTGCTTGGCAAAAGAACTTCTGAGGGGTGCGACCATCCACTTGGCTAGAAGGGCGGCGCAGCATAACAAAATCAAACTGACAACCCCGGAAACATATATGGAAATTATGTTCAAATTGTCCAGAAGAAACAGCTCTGCACTCCGTTCGGCAAATACAAACATCCGGCCATACGGCTTATCGGCAGATAAAAAGCTAAAGTTGTAAACATTGCCCCTAGTAAGCTCCGTGCCTACAGCAGATGAAATATACCGTAGTGCCTCGTCAGGGGAGAAGTCAAACATCATATCTAAATTTAATTCGATTATACCTCCGTCATGGTCTTGGCGTGCGTAAAAAAACCTCCCCGCCCGGAATGTTTCCGCCCCTTGCATGTGCGGAGCTGCCGAACCTGTAAGCGGGCGCGGAAACCCGTCGTTTTCCATAACAAAAAGCATATAGTCATCTATCCGCCCAGCGGAGATTTGGTATATGGCGAAGTTTAAGAAAAGAAGGACGGCTGTAAAAATTAACAAAAGCGCACCCAGCACAGCCGCAAATACCTTTGCCTGAAATCTTCTGCTCATTTTAGCCCCTCCAAGCAATACCCCACACTTCTCACTGCCTTAATCTGCAAATCCGAACCGATCGCCGTCAGCTTTTTCCGGACGAAGGATACATAAACCTCAATAGCATTGTATTCAGAATCACTATCAAAACCCCATACTTTTTCTATGAGCCTTTCCTTAGGGATAATCTGATTTTTGTTTTGCAAAAACATTGCCATAATATGGTATTCTTTTGCCGACAGTTTTACTGCGCCCGACACTGCGCGAAGCTCATATGTGTCCTTGTTAAGGATGGTGTTGCCTGCGCGTAGCTCGTCGCCGTGAAACTCGGCCCCGCGGCGCGTTATTGCCCTAAGCCGTGCAAGCAATTCGCCCGAAACAAAAGGCTTTGTAAGATAATCGTCCGCACCATAATCAAGGCCGCTTATCTTATCCTCCGCCTCCGACTTTGCCGTCAGTAGAAGTACAGGGGTGGAGTTTCCCTGCTCCCGCAAAGAGCGGAGCACTTCAAGCCCGCTTTTTCCGGGAAGCATAATATCAAGTATAATCGCATCATAAATTCCTGTAAGCGCATAGTCCTCACCGTCAACCCCGTTATACACAGCATCTACCTCGTGAAGATTTTGTCTTAAAAGTGCGGTAAGCACATCAGAAAGCTGCCGTTCGTCCTCCACAACTAAAATTTTCATCCCACTACCGCCTTCTGCCTTCAAGAGCAAGATATTAGCAGGCACCTGCACCTACTGCACTAATTATACATCAAAGCCTTGAACTTTTCTTGAACATTTTGATGCCGTTATTTCAATATTTCTTCAAGGTTTGGTTGATAGGATTAAAAAAGTGTAAGAGGAGGGGCTAATGCACAGATATATTTTACCTTTGGGGGCCTTACTGTACGTCTGGCTTGTCCTCACCGAAAACCTGTCTGTATTTAACATAGCAGCGGGGCTTTTTGTGGGGGTTTTGGCGCTTTTATTTAGCGCCCGCTTCCTGCCGTTTAGCAAAATCACAAATGTTCGCTTTTCTAAGCTGGCACTCTTTCCGCTCTACCTCATCTGGCAAATCTATGTGGCGGGCTTTTATGTTATCCGCATACTGCTTTCAGGGCACAAAGTGGACATAGTCACCGTGAGTACCAAGCTCGAAAATGAAACTTTGAGGATTATTTTAGTTGACTCCATAACCCTGACCCCCGGTTCTATTTTACTGGAACTTGAGGATAAGGAGATAAGTCTTTTGTGGCTCCACAGTAAAGACACTCCCCTAGACCCCAAGGTGGCCGGAGACCTGCTTATGGAAAAACTTGAAAAAAAGCTGTTAAAAGCACAGAAATGAGGTTTTTGTCGTGGTGGTATTCTGGATAATGCTAGGGCTATTGGCACTGTACATACTGCGGGCGTTTTTGGGGCCTTCCATGTGGGACAGGCTTTTAGGGATGAACTTAATCTCTACAAAAATCATCGCAATTATAATAGTAGTCGCCTCTCTGTATGAAAGGGCTTTTCTGCTGGATTTTGCCATAATTTACGCCCTCTCGGGCTTTATAGGCACGATTTTTTTAGCCCTTTTTCTATGTGATCACAGAAAACGCAAAAATGATAAGAGGGAGGGTCAAAATGGGCAGTGATAACATCTGGTGGGTGGTGGGTAATATTTTCATTGGCACGGGCATAGCCTTTATGCTTTTTGGAGCCCTAAGCCTGTTCAAACTCAAGGACTTTTACCCACGCATTTTGGTTGCCTCCAAAATAGATACGGTGGGTCTATTAACACTGGTTATAGGCTTTGGCTTCCGCCACGGCATAAGTTTTTTTACAGGAAAATTGGTGCTGATCGTTGTCATTTTGCTGATATTAAACCCGCTAGTGGCCCATATTGTGGCGCGCTCGGCCTACAGGAGCGGTTATAAGCTGGAAAAAAAGGGTGATGGAAAGTGATTCAGGCAATACTGGGGCTGTGGCTTGTGAGTGCGTTGCTTGTGGTCTTTGAGGGCCGCATTTACCGGATAATAATATACTTTGGCATATTTTCTCTAATAACCTCCATGGCGTACCTTCTCTTGGGGGCGCCGGATGTGGCTATGGCAGAGGCAGGCATAAGTGCTTTTGTAACCATTTTCTTCATAATCTGCATAGAGAAGCACTATAGCTGCAAAGATGCCGGCGAGAGCAAAAAAAGGCCCCTGTGGCGTTATGTTCTGCCGCTTTCTTTTTGTGCCGGGCTGCTCGCCCTCTTTCTGCTGCACATGCCTGGCTATGATGCCTCTGCCTATCTCAAATACCAGTTCCTCTATAGCTTCAGGGCGGATGTGGGCGGCGAAAACGCTGTGACAGCCATCTATTTGGGTTACAGGGTCTATGACACATTGTTTGAAGCCCTAATTTTGGTAATCGCAGTGGTGGCGGTTGCGCATCTGTCTTTTTTTGAGGGCAGTACCGTGCAAAATGGGCGCGGCAGTGAGGTTAAAAGCGTGGGAATGGCAATTTTTACCATGCGCTTTATCACTCCTCTTATACTGGTTTTTGGGGCGTATCTTGTCGCCAACGGCCATATCACAGCCGGCGGCGGCTTTCAGGGCGGCCTGGCCATAGCCACATTCTTTATTTGCCGGTATATGTCATACGACATCTACGACATATCCGTACATAAAGTGCAAAGGCTGGAAGAACTTGTTTTTATCAGCATAATTGCCGTTACTATCTTTGCTGTGTTCCTGGGGGCGGCGGCCTATATGCCGACAGAGCTTTTGCCCATATATCAAGACATATACCTAATCATAATGAATTTTCTCATAGGTGTAAAGGTGGCAGCGGGATTTTTCGTTCTCTTCTACCGGTACATTGCAATAGAACGGGGGTAGCTTATGGATATTTTGCAGATGGAGCTTCTGGATATATTTGCCGTGCTTTTGTTTTTTATCAGCTTCTTCGGAATAATCACAAGCGGCAGTGTTATTAAATCCATAATTTTTATAATGCTGATGCAAACGAGCATAGTTATGTTCTGGCTTATGCTTGGTTCGGGGACAAGCCCTTCTCCCTACCCGCCCATAATTTATGATGAGGCCTTGATGGGGCACCTCGGAAATATAGCAGACCCTCTGCCGCAAGCACTTACGCTGACGGCCATCATAGTAGGTTTTTCGGTTGTGGCAGTTGTAATAACCATGCTAAACGCCATTTTCAAAAAGCATTCCACTACCGACTGGAAAAAAATAGAGGATATGGAGAGCTGAGATGCTTACATTTTTCGTGATAACACCCATTATAATAGCTACATTTTTGTTTATAGCTTCAAGCAACAAGGCGGTTAGGGTGCTGTCCATAGTTTTCCAAAGTGCCCTCTTTGCGGCCTCGGCCTACCTAGTTCTTCAAACCCGTGAAACCGAAATTGTTACATTTGTAGGCACTTATGACGACGTTTTGGGGATTATTTTACGCGCAAACACACTCTCGGCTGTTTTCGTAATGCTCACAACCCTGATTTTTCTGGCAGTGGCAGTATACACCTTTAACGATGCAAGGGATAAGCGCAGTTTCTGGTTTTTGCTGTTTTTGATGGAGTCCTCATTCATCGGCCTGTTTCTGACGGGGGATTTGTTTAACATCTTTGTTCTGATAGAGGTCAGCACCCTTGTGATTGTTATACTCACCATGTATGACAGGCAAAGGCGCAACATGTTCTACGGCAAGGTGTTTTTGATGGCAAATATTGTCGCTGTGCAGTTTTATCTCTTGGGGCTTGGCTATATTTACAGGCTGACGGGGGCCCTGGACATGGTGCGCGTGGCGGAACTCCTGGCGGACATCCCGCCGGAAAGCCAGCTTTTGCCATATGTGCTTATAATGACCACCCTTGCCTTTAAGTGTACCCTCATACCCTTTTTTAGCTGGACTCCCAAGGTGCGGCTCTATCCGGGTTCCCCTACGGCGGTGGCGGCTATTTTATCCGGGTTGCAAATAAAATCGGCCCTGTACCTGTTCCTGCGCTTCCAAGATATCTTCGGGGCAATTTCATCTGCGGAGTTCTTCTTGATTGTAGGAATAATTACAGGCCTGTTTGGTGCTGTAATGGCCATAAGCCAGACAGATGTTAAGCTAATACTGGCCTACCATACGGTGTCACAGATTGGCCTTATAATCATAGGCGTAAGCGCGGGGCACCTATACTCCCATATCGGAGGCCTCTACCACATAATAAGCCACGCCATGTTCAAGACCACGCTCTTTCTTAGCACAGGCATAATATGCCAATCCTACGGCACTTCGGATGTCTACAAAATACGGGGCGTTATGAGGAGTATGCCCCTGGCCGGGGCTGCGACAGGGATGGCTGTGCTTGGTATAGCAGGTGCACCGTTTTTTATAGGCTCCATCTCTAAATATTTCATAGCCTATGACGTGCCGCTTTACCTAAATGCGGCCACCATAGCAATAAGCCTGGGAACGATAGTTTCCTTTATCAAGTTTTCATCCATGTTCATGGGAAAACCTGAGGCAAAAGGTGGTATTTCCAAAGCTCCTAGGAGCAGGAGCATCCCAGTGGTGGCCCTGGGTGCGGCCTGCTTGCTGGGCGGTATCTTCGGCACGCAGATTATATACTTTCTGTTTAGGTACGAAGTTCAGGTGGTTTTTACGAGTTATGTGCAAAAGTCACTCATCTTTGCGGGAAGTTGCATAGCCGGCTACTTCATTTATAAGCATTTGGTAAAGGGCAACGGATGGCTTGTAAAGTTTGGTGCCATGAAATTTGGATTCAAAACCATATGTGCATCTATAGGGGCGTTCTTTGCGGCTATGCTGCTTCTTGTGGGTTATGTTTTTTAATTTTGACAGTGTTAAGTAGCCGTATTATAATCGTTATAATGCAAAAACTGGCAATACCCGCGAGTGTGGAGCTTATGATTTGTGCTTTTTGCAGAAAAATAAGAAACGGAGTTGCCTCTATATGCTTGGACTGTTCAAGAATAACAAGATGTTCCGCACGCTTCTGGTATATCAAATTTTTTCAGGCCTCGGTGGAGGCATGTTCTCGATATTCATGCTGCTTTCCATGCATCTTCTATATCAAAACCCCATATATACAGGAGTTGCAGCCTTCTTGATGGCAGCGCCCCACGTATTCTCCTTCGCAGCCGGTCCCATTGTGGACAGGCGCAACAAAGTTAGCATAATGCGGCTGACCACACTTCTGGAATTCTCGGTACTGGCCCTCTTGTCGCTCAGCCCGCTACAGGAGTATTTAGGCGTTATGTTCATGTTCTCTGTCGTATTAGCCTTTTCCATGTCGGCTCTTTTTGAAGTGCCTGCGGGAACGGCTCTATTGCCGCAGCTTGTCCAGGAAGAAAAAATAATGGAAGCAAACTCGCTCATACAGATTGTATCTCTGGTGGGCGGGGTGACTATAGCCGCAGTATTGTTTTACCACTTAGGCGGAGAGCCTGACCACAGATTTATATACGGCCTGTCCGCAGCTTTCGTAGCTCTGGCGTTTGTAGCCTCATTGTTTTTGAAAGACCCTGCTGTCAAAACAAAAGAAGGGGAGCCGCCCCCTTCGTATCTGCAAGACTTAAAAGACGGGGCGAAGTTTATCCGCCGAAGCATCTTGTTATATACCACCATAGCCGTTGTGGCTCTATCCCTGTTTGCAGAAATTACAATTGTCAATAGACCCATGTTTTTTGAATACCATGTCGGCGCGCAGGGCTATGTAGTATTTGTCGTGATGGCACTGATAGGAGGGATTATAGCCTCTGCATTTGTTGGCGCGCTGGGCAAAAGGTTTAGAGTCGGCCAGTTTATTTTCATGGCACTCATAATTGCCTCTGTGGTGCGAATTGCCTTTGTACTGGTGCTCCCGGTTCAGTTTGCGGGCGGGATTGCCCTCATGATTCTGTACTCCACATTAGCCATCTCATCAGGCCTTGTGTTCACATCCTTAAGACAAAAAATCCCACCCAAGGACATGGTGGGGCGCGTAGACACAATATCAAGGACGTTTGAAGCCCTATTTGTTACAATAGGGGCTTTGGCCGGGGGGTTTTTGGGCAGCGTTGTGCCCGTTGTGGACTATATTTTCATCTTCCAAGCAGTAGCCTATGCGGTAATAGCGCTATTTCTGATACTTGTCCCCAGCATCAGGAAACTTCCGAAAATAAATGAGATAAAGAAGGCTGACAACGGGGCGGACGAAACCGCTTTCTGAGCCTCTGCATTTGTTGTTCTGGGCAAGAGGCTTTGAAACAGCTATAAACGCCGCATGAACCCTAGCCTGAGCATGTCTGAATTTGACTTGGCTTCGCGGATTTCACTGAGTAGCCTGGCCTTGTCGCCGGGCAGGGTTCCACGGAGGTCGAGCCAGTTGGAAGCGTGATTGCTGCGCAAAACAGTATCGGACTTGCAGTTTGTATTTTCTATTATAAGCTCAAGCTCGTCTAAGGTTTCCAAAGGCGAGAGCATCTCAAACTTCCCGGGCCGGGCATCATCGTATAGCGGTGCTTCCGGATTTAGAATAAGTGTGAGCAGACCGACATAAGAAGCACCCATTTCAGAGATCATCTCACCGGTCTTGGTAGCGTGCTGAGCCATCAGTTCACGGCTGCCTAAGCCCAGTATGAATGTGACTGATGCAGCAATCCCGGACTTCTCAGCTTTCTGGACAGCCTTGATAGTATCTTCTGCTGTTTCATCTTTGCATACCCTGCTCAAAACCTCGTCAGAACCTGACTCGGCACCGATATATACTATACCCAGACCCGCTTCGCGCAGAGCCTCAAGTTCAGCCTCGCTCTTGCTCAAAATCTGCGATGCCCGCCCGTAAGCTCCCACGCGCCCGCACTCGGGAAAAATTTCGCGCACAGCTTCTAGGAGGCTTAGCAGTTTCTCTGTAGATAGGCAGAGTGCGTCGCCGTCGGCAAAAAATATGCGGCCAACTTGCCTATAGTGCTGACGGGCCTGCTTAAAATCCTCAAGAACATCACTAAAAGGCCTCTCCCGGAAGGTTTTGGCCTTGTATGCCTCACAGAATGTACACTTATCATGTGAGCATCCGATAGTGACCTGAATTATTAAGCTATACGCCTCACTGGGAGGGCGGTAAATACTTCCTTCGTATCGCATAAGTTTATCTCCTTTATAGGCAAAGCGGCACAGCCACGCCCTGTGCCTTATAACTCAAAAGTTTTTGCAAGGTTTTCTGCCACCTTCTTTAGCTGGGGTTCGTTTAGGGTGTAGTAGGCCTTCTTATTGGCCTTTTTCATGCTGACAAGCTCCAGGCCAAAGAGCACATTCATGTGATGGGAAGTGGTTGCCGGAGTGATTCCAAGGTGCTTGGCTATTTCTAGGTTGTAGCTCGGACCTCGGCGGAGGAATTTGAGAATTTCAAATTTGCTGCTATCGCCCAGAGCCTTCAGCACAGGGGTTAGGTCAGCCTGAGGCTCATCTAGGCGGTGAATTAGCCTGTGAATCTGAGGGTAATAAAGCCCTACATATGCGCTTTTGGCTGAAAACAAAATGCCTGAAAGCGACACTACAGAGGGTATGACTTCTACAGCCTGGGCATCTATGAATGTGGATACCTTTTCAATTTCCGACTCAAACAGAGCTTCGTTTCCAGTTAAAAATTGCTCCAGCAGAGGCTCGACAGCATCCTTCACCTCATTCATGGCAAACAGGTAGGCCGCCTCATTTTTTATAATCAGCTCAGTGTACCGCTTCATGTAAAACTTTGGATCTTTAAATACCAGCATCATGTTCCAGTTCTGCTCAGGGGTCATGTCCATTTCTTGCAGAAGCTCAATGATTTCTGGCAGGGACTGCGGAACCCGCTCGAACAGTATTGATGCAAGTACGGAAGAGATATCAGTTTCCGATACAGCGTCAATATCTGTCAGCCAATCTAGGTTTTGCTCAATAATAAGGCCCAGTATAAGATCAAGCGAGGTGCTGGTAACATCACCCTTGAAGAAAAAGCTATCTTCATCGGTTACACTAGCTTTTTTGCTAAAGGCGCTTATATACCTCATAGCAAGGTTATAGGATTCATCTATAACCTTGTTATTCTTGATGCCAAATTCCATAAATGTTGAGTCATATTTCTCTTTGGAAAGTTCGTCCTGGTGGAATAAACCTCTCAAAAGCCCCATGGTCTCCCAGACTGGGTCAAAATTTTTGTCGATTTTCAGGTTCAAGATCTGCTCTCCTCTCGCGCAGCCGGGCGGCGGCGGACGCCCGGCTGCCTGTGGATATCGTTATCGTGTTTATTGTGCAGACATGGCTAGAAACTTGCTAAAACTGCCGTCTTGGCTCACTAGATTTAAGTAGTGGCCGTGCTCGGCGATTGTGCCGTCCTCCATGTATATTATCTCATCATATTGGCTGAGCATATCCTCATCTAACGCATGCGTGATGGTTATTAGAGTCAAGTCCTCTTTGCCCAGCAGGCGGGTTTCTATATCCCTGGCTGTTAAGCGGTCCACGGCGGAGGTTCCCTCGTCAAGAATCATCAGGGGCTTATTGCGTGTTAATGCCCTGGCGACAGCTATGCGCTGGCGCTGACCGCCTGATAGATTAGATCCGTTCTCGCCCACTTGAGTTTCCAGTGTCCTCTCATTATCAAGAAACTGTGCAACGCCGCTGTCGTCAATGGCTGCGCGGAAATCCGCGTCCTCGTAATCCTTGTCAAGGTGGATATTCTTAGCGATATCCTCATCAAACATGTAGACATTTTGGTGAATCATGGAGGACAGCTTGCCGACGCTATCTTCAGAAAGGGCATGGAGCTCACTAGTATCATACACGATTTTCCCCTGATAGTCACGCAAATATCCCACCATGGCCTTCGTGAGTGTCGTTTTTCCGCAGCCTGACTTGCCAATCAAGGCGTATTTTTTGTTTTTTTCAAAAGTAAAGTTTATGTTTTTTAAGACAGGTGCGTCATTCTCGGGATAGGCAAACTCCAGATTTTTGATGCTTATAGCTTCATCAAATGTTGCAGTGTCCGTGCCGAATGGGCTATCTTCAACCTGGGCGAGGCTCAAGAGACGGGCGACTACAGCTTTGCTTCCCGAAATCATGGGTGCAGCCTCAGATAGCATTTGCAGGGGCATTGAAATTTGACTGCTGGCTTGCACGAGGGCCAGCAGGGCCCCGCCTGTCAGATTTCCCTGGATTATAAGATAGGCGGCGACCAAAATGGTGCCAATCTGGGTAAGCAAGCCTAAAAACATCGAAAGACTTACTGTGACACCCCTGATATAATCAAAAGAAAGCTGCGCCTTGTAAACTTCCTTGTTCTGCTCGGCAAAATCCTTGTTTGCCTGTTTGGCCATCTGGTAGGACTTTATAACTTCAAAGCCTGAAAAAATATCTTTGTTCTTTATGGTGAACAGAGATAATCGGCCTGAGAGCTTCTCCTGCTTGCTTTGCAGGCCTTTTCCGAACAGGGACGGGATGACCACCAAAAGCACTAAAGAAAGCAAGACAAATCCTGCCACGATGGGGCTGAGATAGAACATAATCCCGATGGCAAAAATGGGTGTCAGCACGTTGTAGATGAGCAAGAAAATCTGGGAGAGGTAGTTCTTTTCAAATAATTCGATGTCATTGCTGAGTGCCGAGATATAATCAGCAGAGTTTACAGAGCCAAAGGTTGTCATGTCCCTGGACATTATTCCGGAAAATACGTCATGGCGGACTTTTTGAATGATTTTACCACCTAGCTTGGCACTCAGAACTTCAACGAGAAAGCGTGAGGCGGCAAATATAGGCAGGTAAATTGCAGAGATTACAATTACGTTTCTAAATCCGCTCAAGTTCATTTCAAGTGCCACATTCAAAGCATCGCGCAAAATAAAAGCCGCAGAGGCAGACAGGGCAGCCAGTACCAAGTTGGCCAAAATAACGGCTGCTAACAACATTTTGTGTTTCAAAAAATACTTCTTCATTACAATTACAAACTCCTAATCAAACGATATCATGTGCGCCTAACTATCTGTCGACTACGATATGGCGCAAATCTAATATAACATTGAGTTAGGAGTTTGTCAACTATGAAATTATTAAAACTTGATATACATCTAATTATCGTGCTGCTTGCGAATAAAAATAGTGAACTGAGGGAATGTTTCCTCAGCTCACTACTAAACAGCTTTGAATACGATAAAAGCGACTAGACATAATAAGGGTCCGGCTTGCGCAAAATTATTATTAAATCAACAATCCAGCCTATGAAGAACAAGCCTGCGGTAAAAAGATAAATGATGCCCATTAATATCTTGCCTTCATAAAATTTGTGCGCCCCCAGCCAGCCGAGCAGCAGGCAGAGCAGAAATGCAGCCCATTTGCTCTTGGGATTTTCTCTGCGCTGAGACTCAGAAGTTACACTGATATTGGGCGGAGTTTGAGGCAGCGCTTGTGCAACAGGGACAAAATCATCTGTAACACCGGTTGATTCTATAGGTTGTGACTCGTAAACTTTTTCGGAAGTCTGTTTAAGAAGGAACTTCGTATCACAAAAACAGCACTTGGTTATGGAATTGTCTGTATCCACCTGTAGCCTTGCTCCGCAGGTGGAGCAAATTAAAGCAGTTAACGGCATAACAAAAGCTCCTTTTATATTTGATATTCCTTCATTATAGAATATAAAAACACAGGAGTTGTTGAAAATATGTGAATATATGGCGTTTTTCGGAGTGGCGGTTACAGAAGTATTCTTAAATTAAAAACAGTGCGGGATCAGGGGCATATTGAGATATTGATGGAATATCCTCAAGTGAACAATACCCTTTGTTGACCCAGCCCTCGGCGAAGGCTTTTTCAGTCAGCACTTGAAGATGAATGTGCTGATACCATGCGCCGTTTTCGTCGAAATCACCGACTTCGGCAAATTTCTGACCTGCGCTGATGGGCGCTCCCATCACAGGGAGAAGAGATTTTCGGAGATGGCCAAAAAGCAGGTAAAAGACTGTGCCGTTTTCCTTGCACTTAATTACAACGTGGCCGCCGTAATTACCGGCACCCTCTTCATAACCGCTGACGGCAATTTCGCCATTTAGCGGTGCGTGAACCGCTGTGCCCTTTGCAAAATTGAGGTCAATGCCCAGGTGATAATACCGCTTCTGCTCCCTCATTTGGGGATACTTATCAAGCCCTACGCAGCGGTTTTCAAGATAGCCACCCACGCTCCATGTAACTCCGTGAGCCCCATGAATCCTGTTATACACAGCATCGCTGAACTCAGTTTGGGGCTTATCCTCAAATTCAGGCCTAAAGGGGCTGTCCGCAGCTAAGCTCAGGTACATCGGTAAACTATTTTTCATCTCCGTAAAAATAGGCTTAATCTCCACCCCTGCAAGGCAGTATGGAAATGGCCTAATGTTAAATTCTTGAATCATGGTTGCCTCCCGCTTCATCCATTATTTGACGCGCCTCAATTGTGCCGTCGCGCACAGCAGCTTTTATTACCCTGTAAAGAACATAAAATACAACAACTGCTGCGCCTGGGATGAGTAAGGCAAAAAATAGAAATCCATCCATATATAACTCTCCTAAATTAAAACTAGGTTTTCCATCAACAGGCCAATTCGGGTCATATTTTTCCAGCACAATTGTGCCGTTGTGCGGCACCCGCGGGCCCACAGTAACGCTTTCGAGGTAGCTGTCAGTTGGCATTGCTTAAAATGTGCCGCGCAAATTCCTCCGCACCGCTGACAGCTTCGGGCGTTTGGAATGAGGTCTTGTCTTTAAGATGTCTGGCTGAGTACATTCCTAAATATTTCAAATCCGAATGCTCACACAGCCTGATTATACCTGTTTCAAATGGTTCGCAGGCATATTTCTCATCGTATCCGTGGGTAGCTACGATAGCCACCTTTTTACCCGCCCAGAGGGAGCCTCTTGCAGCCTTACCGTAAAACTTATTGAGCCCATAGTGGCGGTCTAGCAGAGCCTTCATAGGAGCTGTGCAGTACCATGTGTAAATGGGGGTAGCGAAAACTATAGTATCGCACATAATAATCGCATTAACTATATCTTGGACATCGTCTTTTATGACGCAGCCATACTCATCCGCTATATGCTGACACGCATAGCAGCCCTTACAGGGCTTAATATCTTTGTCGGAAAGGGTTATGTAGTTAACCGCTGCTCCTGCGTTTGTAAGTGTTTTAACAAATGGCTTGAGAATCTCTGCTGTGTTCCCATTAAGCCTGGGGCTTGCCATTAAAATGCAGACGTTCATTGTGTTTCTCCTTGCCTGGTAAAAATTTGAAAGACCACTGGTATTACTGCTGTTTTTCGCCTCGGCAGACGAATAAAGCTGCCGCAATCTTTGTTGAGTCATTTCAAAACCGCTGGACTAGGGCGTGAAGGTGAGTTTTTTATAAAACTGCTTTCCAATCATCTTCATTAAATCCAATTTTGACGAAGTCCTCGCCGATTAGAAGGGGCCTCTTTAGAAGCATGCCATCAGTTGCTAGAAGTTTCAGGCAATCATCCTCGCTCATTGAAGGGAGCTTATCTTTAAGGTTCATTGACTTAAACAAGCTGCTGTTGGTGCCGAAAAATTTCTGCACAGGGAAATCACAGCGCTCAAGCCAGGTTTTTAGTTCATCATAGGTAGGGTTTGCGGTTTTAACATCGCGGTATGTATACTGTACTCCCGCATCATCAAGGCAAGCCTTTGCCTTTCTGCAAGTCGTTCATTTTGAGTAGCATATAAAAATCATGGGATCAGTCCTTTCCGGGGTTGGCGTAAACACGCTTCATTTGTAACTGTTGCTCATGGTGTTGATTTCTTGCTAAAAAAGCATAATATGTAAAATACCTGTCAATGTTATCGGCATCTTCCGCAAATGTTCCGTCGAAAAATAGGCGGAGAAACTCATCTCTAGCTCTAAGAACTTCCTTGAGGCGGTAGGAATATTCCGTGCCTATCCAAACGTCAACTGTTGCGCTAAACAGGTCTATTGCGCGGTCTATTGCACGGTCTTCACGAACTTTGTTGCCGTTTCTGTGGGCGGTAATTGCACGCCCGACTTCGGCACTGATGTTGCCCATATGTTCAACAAAAGTTTTCTCCGCCCACTTGTCCCTGTCAACTCTATACTCACTCATAGACCTTACCTGCAATTATTTCAACGATATCAACAACTGCCTTTACAAGCGGCTCAGACATCCTATCTTTCATTATGGACAATTCGCCAACTGAAATCTTGTCAACTAATATCATATGAATCTCCGTGGCTCCTTTGTGTCAAAATATGCAGATGATTTGTGCAAATTAACCTCTGTGAAATGACTGCGTTGCAACCATTTTACCATATGAGCAACCCGCCTACAATAACTAAATATCAACAACTGCATCGAAGGCACACACCCCTGTTCGGCGGCGGGTTTATCGTGGAGGGTAAAATTGCCTTCTTACTTCAAGTTGTCGCTGAAATTCTTCAAGCGCTCTTTTACGTCACTGGGTAATTGGTTATAGTCAGTGTCAGATATTGCGCCTTCAAGTGTTTGCAAATGAACAAGGCATACATTTGGATAATGCAGCTTTAATCTAACAAAAGCATTTTCACTGCCGGTTTTCTTCAGCTCTTCCGCTGTGGAAATATCAACAGCCTTTAGTTTCTTCTCCATCTCCTTGCCGATATTTCTCAAAGAAGTTAATTCAGCCATTTGTAACGCCTCCTTCAGACTGCCTAATTATTTGCTAGCTGGCTTCACGGCCCTTGTTGCCCAAAACGCCGGTATTCCATGTGCTGCGGTGGCGCAGCTTGCATCATTATAATCCTCATAAGCACCCGTTATGACAAAACCCGCTTCAATTTGGCCGCCGATTTGCTCGTCAAAAGTGTGGCTAAACTGCACGCCGTAGTCATCCCGCATTAGCTTCTCCATTAATGCCGGGTCTTTTAGTGGATTAAAAGGCAGTGAGTTGTCTACAGTAAGGGGCTTGCCTGCCTCGTCAACGTCAAACAGGTAATTTACGCCGTTGTCCAGTCCGGAAAGAAGCGCTCCGCCGGGTTTAAGCACCCTGTAGCACTCCCGCCATACATGATGCACGTCCTCAATATAGCAGTTTGAAACTGGATGGAAGATCAAGTCAAATGCTTCATCCTGAAACGGGAACGGCTTTGTCATGTCGCCCTTCACTATGTTGATGTCATAACCTTCGCGGCTGGCCACAATTTGTTCGCTCTCCAGTTGCTTGTCAGACAAATCCATGATGGTGCAAGCTGCCCCAAGCATTGAAAAAATAGGCATTTGCTGACCGCCGCCGCTTGCAAGCCCAAGTATTTTAAGCCCATCAAACGGAGGAAACCAGTTCTTTGGCACCGGGCGGATAGGAGTGAGCACGACATCCCATTTGCCCTGGCGTGCATTTGCACACTCTTCGGCGGTAACAGGCACGCCCCATACCCAGCCTGCACTGGCCCACCTGCTGATAGCTTCGGCGTTTACATCTGTATAGTTTTCCATTATTTCATGGCCTTTCTGATTGCTTTTTTATTTGCCTCTTTGCCCGGCGGATTACTCCCTAGTTATGGTCAGCACCTTGTCGTCCTTGAATACAACAACCCACGTCACGCGCCAGTCGCGCAAGATTCGATACTGCCACAAACAAGTAGCTATGTCCTTTGCTCTAGTTGTTGATTTTGGCTGGCCGACTATTGAGAGAACTTCGCGGTATTCCATGTTGGGCGAAAGTCTATCAAACCGCTTTGAAATGAGAACCCCTCGGACGATGCAGCCTATAAGCACCGCAATTATAATGCCTAGAAGAATCATATAACCCAATTTAGTTACCCCCTAAATCTCATTTGCCTACTCATCTCATGAACTATCAATAAATATAACACAGAAATATGAGCCCTGCATGATTTTTTTGCGAGGTAATACAGCTAATGCAAAAAACTGCATCTCAACATATTTATTCGTGGGTAAAATCTGCATTTGACAGCCTGCCCCTTTACATGGCAATGTTTTTGCAGTAACAACACAAGCCTTTCGGATTTTATCCGTACTGGTGCAGCAGCAATTTTTCCAGAAATAGCGAAAAACCGCTCATGGCATCATCTGCTTTCCCTGGCCATGTTTCGTTAATATAGTGCAAGCAATCCCGCGTGGTGTGGAATATATAATAGGGTGTTCTTACCCAAAATTCAAACTCTTGTCCAATGTGCCTGTACAGTCCTGTGAGCAGCACAACAGGGATGCCCGCCCAATAAAAGGGCTTGTGGTCGGAGAACAATCTTGGCAGGGCACCGGGATATACAGTTAGCTCTATCCCATGAAGGGCATACAATGCGTATGCCTTATTGTCCCATGCTTCCAAAATGCCGTAAGCCTCGGCGCCCTCGGCTCCGTTACTCTTGCTAAATCCGGGCACATTCAGAAGGTATGGCCCTTCAAAAAGCATGTCGGCAAAAAGCTATTTGTAACAGCGTGACACATCAGAAAAATATTACAAGCGGCAAAAATCAAGCCTTATATGTTAATTGTGTACGTTTTGGGATGCCAAGCCTTGAAATAATTGAACTCTTTAGTTATAGTGGATAAAAAGGATTTTGGAAATCAAGAGGTATTAACTGATGTCAATCGAAAAAGACAAGTGGAGTCAAAACTTAACCGCTCCCATATATACAAAGGCCGGCGATAACTGTGTGATATGGTTTTCGCCCGATGTGGAAGCGCTGCTTGCCGCAGAAGGCGTACTTGGCACGAACCCGGCGCAGTATGAAACATTTTTCGGCAGTGAAGCAGTTGCACAATATCGTATGAAGTACCGGCTTGCGGTTGAAATATATATTTCATTTGAAAGCAGCTCGTCAAGCCCGCATTTGCTTGAGTGCTTGCAGGGCTACGATTTGAGCGCTTTCTCGTTAGGGAGCTTTCGTGAGCATGTGATGGGTATAGAAATCGAAAAACTTCCTGGGGTATTGCTGGATATGCCTGTTAACGGTATTACAGGCTTATTGGATAGCGAGCATAATTTGCTGAAAAGTTTTCTGGATGCCAAAGCATTTATGACATGCATAAAGGAGTTCATAGACTGTGTTTTCGCACTTGCAAGCGAATTGCAAAACAGTGTGTTTTATGCAAAACTTGATGATTACAGAAAAAAAATTCAAGACGAAGAGCAAAATGTTATCCGCATGCTTTCGCAAATGGACCCGCTGGAACTATCTGATAAGCTAATGCGAAAAAGCATGTTCAGGCGGGGGCCATATACTATTTTTTTATTTGCCCCCTCTGTTTTCTCCGGCCGGCGCGCAGTGCGGTATGTTGGCAAAAATCAAATCCTTTTCTTCAGCATAAGGGATTTTGCTTATGACAATGATTACTTGCTAAAGCAGCTTAAGGCTTTAGCTGACGATACCCGCTTTCGTATCGTTGCAATGCTAAAAGAACGCAGTGTAATGCAAGGCTCTGAAATTGTTATGCTTTTGGAACTTAGCGCATCCACTGTTTCACATCACATGAAAGTATTAAGGGAATCCGGGCTCGTTTGTGAACAAATAGACGGAGCCGCAAAATATTACAGCCTTATGGAAAACCTTGCTCAGGAAATCACATCAGCTATAACGGAATTTTTGCCATAACGTATGTGGAATAGTCTGCAAGTCAGTCCCTTAGGTAATGAGTGAATTGTAGCGAAAAAGATATTGACCAAATTAAACAGCTGCCAAGTGTTGTCAGCACCAAGCGCTGTCAAGAACTTGACAGCCTCTGTGGCGTATGGTATCCTTGTGTTCTATATTAATCGAATACGAGCGGGGTATTTTTCTATGATAATCGAAGTTAATGAATTTAAGCGCACGTACACAACCTATAAGGGTTGGGTTTCGCGGAAAAAAGAAACTGTTACGGCAGTAAACGGAATTAGCTTTGCTGTTGAGAAAGGCACTATTTTTGGCCTTTTAGGTCAAAATGGTGCGGGGAAAACAACTACTATCAAGACTCTTATCACGTTACTTGCGCCAACGTCTGGAACGTGTAAAGTGCTTGGTTATGACACATTTCGGCAAGCAAAGCAAATCCGGCCCAGAATAAACTTTATTTTCGGAGGCGAATTGGGAGTTTACCGCAGATTGTCTGCCAGAGATAACCTTGCATATTTTTCTAACCTTTACCATGTCCCGCCATCTGTTGCCAAAGCCCGTATTGAAGATGCGCTGGATTTAGTTGGACTTACTGATAAAGCGGACATTCTGTGTGAAACATTTTCCAAAGGTATGTTGCAGCGGCTTCAAATTGCG
>Ga0209755_10001009_pt1 | contig 47180 bp, 38 predicted proteins | sample TergutCo191P1_FD_187301 | JGI IMG/M metagenome (GOLD analysis project Ga0209755, IMG submission 187301) | Cornitermes sp. P1 segment gut microbial communities from Petit-Saut dam, French Guiana - Co191P1 (SPAdes) (version 2) | ecosystem: Host-associated > Arthropoda: Insects > Digestive system...
AAAAAATGTGTAAATGACTATTAAGATGGTAGAAATACCAGAGGAGAAAAGATGGTCATGGCACGAAAAAAGAAAGAGAAAGAAAAGGATGTCCTGGATCAAATTCTTGATACCATTAATTTCAAAGAGCTAACACAGGATGAAGTTGTCGGGCACGACGGATTAATTAAACAACTTACAGGAAAAATACTACAAAGAGCCTTTGAAGCTGAAATGACAGAGCATCTGGGATATGAAAAGAATTCTGCGGTTGGAGATAACAGCGGAAACTCAAGGAACGGACATACAGAAAAAACTGTTCTGATGGAGAATCAGGAAGCGACAATCGAAGTTCCGAGGGATAGGAACAGTACGTTTGAACCTGAAATAGTTCCTAAGCATGAAAAAAGAGTACCTATATTCAATGATCAGATAATTTCGATGTATTCATTCGGGATGAGCGACAGGGATATAAATCGGACTTAAGTCCGCAAGCTGTATGAAAAGCGTATGCGAATTAAAGTTCGATGTAGCTCTTGGGGTTAATTTTGAAGGTCAGAAGGAAGTTGCAGACTAAAGTCCGATAGGGCTATGGATAGCGCAGAATGAAGGCGCGTCGGACTTTAGTCCGCGTTTTGGATGAGCTTGTTAACCGAAATAAAGAACCGCGGAGTTCAGGACATCCTCATCGCCTGCATGGACGGTCTTTCAGGATTTCCCGAAGCGGTTCGCTCTGTATATCCTGATACCAGAGTTCAGCTGTGTTATGGCGGTCAAAGTTGGTATGTATCACCTTTTCCAAAGACGGTAAGTTACCGGAATGTTCATCAATTCTGACATACTGCGCCCTTGCGATAAATCATCCAAATGCAACCGTTTCGGCAGCAAGGATGCGGTATGAACCGGAGTTATAACTTTTTAGTTTAATGATGTAAGTAGTGCCTTTTTTTACACCCCATATATTAATACCTACCCATGCATTTTGATCTTGTTTTATGTAATTAGCGTTTATATACTCGTAAGATTCCGTGTAAGCTTCCAGAACTGTATTTGTGCCGCTGTCGGTTTCTACTACAAGAAAGTCAAAATCGCTTCCTGTAATTGTAATTTTAAACCAATGATCCTCGCCTTCTTCGATATATCCGTTTATAAATGTTCCGGGCGCAAGTTCAACCGGAACTGGAAGCGATATATCCCCCTCGCGGTAATATACTCCATCGCCGGCATCGCTTCCGGTATAAATACGGACTTTTGCAGTATCAGATTGTATAAAAAAGCCGTTATTATTCATTATTTCAATTCCGGCGGGATACAGCCATACATATATGCTATCGCCGTCCATAGAAACACTCCATCTGTAACTGTCGCCATCCTTAATGAAACTGTAAGCTCTGTACCCGCGGTAAAAGCATCCGTCAGATTTTAGCACACTGACATCGCCGCGTCTGTTTGCCCATATTCCGGTAAATTCAGATAAATCTCCGGTAAGAATTTTTGCGTAAGGACTGGATGATGTTACAACGGCTGTATGCGCTCCGGATTCAAAATAATAAAATTCGTTTGGGTTATAAGCCGAGTCGCCGCTGCTTACTATTAATATACGCGTTTTTGTTATATCAGTTTGTCCTATCCTTTCATTCACTTCAATTCCAGCGGGATATAACTGTACACCGGCGCCGCCTGATTCAAAAGATATGTTCCATGTATAAAAACCGTTATCATCTCTTCTGAAACCGGAAGCATTGCCCTCGCCAAAAGTTCCGTACGCCATTAGCGTCCTTCTTGACCCATAACCGTCTACCCACGTTCCCGCTAATTCAGAAAAATCTCCGCTAAGGATTTTGTCATACTGGCCGGGCAAATTAGAAGGAAGTCCTGAAGAATTAAAGCCGGCGTTAAAGCCTTCTTCTGTAACAGAAGAGTGTGTTTGCTGTTGTGTTTCATTTTTTGGGGTGCATGCTGCAAATATAACGGCTAGGATTACTAAAAAATATATATAAATGACTTGCTTTCGGATTTTCATGTAATATTCTCCTTTGGTTTCTGTATTATATAAAAATATTTTATTTAATACAACCGGGCTTTTTCCAAAACTGAAGTTTTAAAAAAGCCTCAACCTCTAAATTATTTGAGAATATTTCCGCCGGTTCTCCGTACGGTAAACAGATGATCCATATTAAATTAGTTTATATCACTATTGCGTCTTATCGCTCCATAATCCGTTTAAATCTATCTTCTCTAAAAACACTGGTATCCGGAAATCTATACAAAGCGGATAATTGTCTCTGTAAATTGTCAATACGCTGGAAAGACAAAGGATGGCTGTCAGCCAGACTTACCGGTTTGTTTCCCTGAAGCCTTTCTAAAATCCTTAATAATTCTACAAGGCTTTGCGGATTATAACCTGCCGATACAAGTAATGAAAAAGCTTTTGAATCAGCTTCAAATTCCTGCATTTGCGAATAACCTTTGCTGAATAGATTTTGAACTATTTCGTTAACCGCGTCTGAAAATAACTGCTGTTGCGTCTCAGCAGCAAGGTTTTGAGAAATTCTGTTACGATCCTGCGCAAGCTGTTGAATCAGACGATTATGCAAAATATCCGCAGTACCGTGCATTAGCTGAATATGAGCAAGTTCATGGGCAATAATTGCCGCGAGCATATCTTCGCTGGAGGTTAACTCAATAAGGCCGCGGCTGATAAATATATGACCTCCGGGTGTTGAACAAGCGGTAAGAGCAGGATCGTCCAGAATTACTACAAAATAACCATTATACCAATTGGGCGAGGATGAATTTACCGCCAATGCCTTGCATATAAGGTTTAAATAATTAATCAGTTCTGGTTTTTCTGTATATAGCGGATAACGTCCCAAAATATGCGCGGCGACAGCTCTGCCAATATAATAGCTGTCCCGCATTGAAAATTCTTCCTGCGAACTGTCTATTGCGCTCTCCATTCGGGATAACGCGCCAGAAAAATCAATATTCTGCGCTGACAATGCGCAAGTGATTATTAAAAGTAAATGTATTAGTAAAAATTTCTTATTCAAGGTTTTCCTCCCGCGACTGCCAGAGTCCAGACAGATAAACTGGAAGGATCTGTCCATGTTTCAATTACATAAAAATTTTCTAATGTACCATATGAGCTTGATCCGCCTGATGACTGAGCTTCAAAACCAAAAGCGTCAGCGCTCTGATAAAGAAAGTGTTCGCCATTAACAGAGATTCCCATATTTTCAATTATTGAAATAACCGCTTTTTCATATGACATTACAACAGTATCGCGGTGAGAATAAAGACGCCCGGAAAAACCTATGCCTGCGGTAAAGCCTCCGATTTGCGAAGGAGGCGCTTCTACCCATTCAGGGCGTGTTTGAGAAATTGAATATCCGCGGAATGCAGGCACGGATACGTTAGCCGCAGCTCTTGTTGTAATAAAAAAAGCGTTATTATATTCAAAAATATCATTATCCGGATTATAATCAAGTAATTCTATGTATTTATCCAATTCATTATCATATTGTAAATTGTAATCAGAGCTGAAATTAACATCCAAAGCAGCCGCTCCTATATACTGAATACTTCCGGATGAACCGCTTACAGAGTAGAAAAAAGAGAGTTTTCTGGCTGCGTCATTTAAAGCGTTTTTGATAGATTCTTCACGATCTGAAAACCTTGAAGATACTCCGATAATTACAAGGTTATTTTGCGTAACGCCTGTAACCTGCGGGCGTTGATTATCATTTACCGCTTCCGCCAGAGCGGATGTCTTTACAGGAGGAGTTTCCGGCGTACTTTGCTGCTGTCTGTTTCCGTTCGCGTAACATGGAACAGAAAACAGACTTACAGCAAAGATAAAAGAAACTAAATACCCTAAACATTTTTGGCAATATGTCATTAATATTACTCTGCTAACCCCTGAGTCCTGAACTGAGTGCTGTTAATTGCGGAATTAAGCATTTCTGTAGCGCGTTCTCTTCTGTATTCTGCGTAATCAGCCATTTCGGTATCAACAACAGAAGCTGCCTGCCTTGCTATATCCGCTTTCCTTGCGTAATAGCGCACATACCATGTTCCGTCAGAACCTTGTTCTATTTTATCTCTGGTAGAACCTGACAGATTCATATTAATCAGGTTTCTGCCTATATTCTCTATGGAAATCATTGATCTTGGATTTGACGCAAGCCCTGATTCATTCGCATAATCCGTTAACATTCCCTGAACTACGGCGTTTACCTGCCGGGCAATATCACGCTGCGCCCGCGTTGCCGCGGTTTCCATAGCAAGAGCCGAGTTTGTCAATTTCGCGATTCCTATACCAAAAATCGCGTCTTCAGGCGGCGCTTCATTAAACCACGCTGGCAATGACGAATTGGCTGTCGTACCTGACGGCGCAGCAGCTGCCTGCGGGGTTGGAGCAGGTGTTTCCGGCGTAGCTGCCGGCGCGGAACCGCATCCCATTACAAACGCCGCAGAAATTACGGCAATAAACAAAAACAAGAGTTTTTTCATTTTTAACTCTCCTTTAAAAATATAAAAGTTTCTAAAGAAACTTATTCACATAACTTCACGGCATTACTGACGCCAGATATTCACGTAACAAGACAGAAAATTTTTCCGCAATCTCCCTTTCCGCCGCCGCGTAAGCCCTTGTTTCCGCATTGGCATAAGTTGAGTGGCCTTCTCTTAAATTAAAACTGAATGGAATTAACGCCGCTCCTGTTGAGCTCTCAACCAGATTCGCGCTTACTTCCATTACACACCATTTAAAATTATTATTTGGAAATACAGCTTCATTGGCAAAAACAAACACTTCCAGAATATACGGCGGGTTATTTCCTCTTGTCCGCAGCCCTTGTGAACTTAGCGCTCCCGCGAACGCGTTCTGTACACGGTTGGCGCGGTCATTGTGAACGCTGACAGTAACGGTAATATTACGGAAAATGTTATCCGCTTCGAGTTTATAATATTCAGCGCTATTCAGATTTAAAGCCGCGGCAGAACCGCCTGACTGAGAAATAACAGCGGCGTAATTCGCGTTAATTAAGGCAATCTGCGAAGCAAGCCTGTAACGCGCAAAACCGTCAAAAGTATTTTTTTCGTTACCGCTCATGTTTGTAAGAAGGGCGATATTACTGTTATTGATAATCACCAAATCTGTATATATGGAAACAGCCCTCTCTTTATCAAGATAAGCCGCCGCGTAAATTGTATTTCTCCCCGAATCCCACACATACCCGATTTGCGCTCCTATTAAATTATCCATGGAAGCCGCTCTTGTAATCGTGTCGCGGATATTTGTATTCTCTGATACATTAACAGCGCCGTTTTCAACCGCTTCTGTATACATTGCCGCGACCATAAAATCCGATTGTATCGACTGTCCGAATATTGCAGCTAACGCGGAAAGCGCCCTTGCTTCAGCCTGATTTCTGCTGGCAGCTGATCCGACCGCGGCAAAATAGCGATCCCTGTTATAAACTGTATACGGATCATTTACCCATGCAGGTTGTGCGCCGCCCTGCGTTAGCTGCACAGGAGGAGTAATGGTGTTTACCGCGGTGGAAGACGGCGCGGAACCGCCAATGGCAGCTTCAAGTCTTTGGAGCGCTTCTCTTGCCGCCGCTTCCGCCTGCGCGGAAGTTTGTGCAAACGAGACGTTTGCTAATGATAGGAAAATAAATGTAAATGATATTATTCTGGCTATCATTGAAGCGCTCATAAAGAAGCTCGTTACAAATTCATTTCATTTGACTGTGGTGACTGATAAATAATCGTACTCCGTTCGACATCAAGCACTTGTACAGATAAACGTCTTGTAGCGCTTGTTCCAGTAACAGATACCAAGATAAAAGTATTCACCCCTGCTTCATGACCGATTCTGATTATATCCTCATCACTTACATTACCAGAAAGTTGATAAATCCGTTCCATTTCCATTAATGTCCGGTTACTTCGATCAACAATGGTTATATTTTTAGATAAAAGACCTTCCAAAATGCCGTTCGTGACCATTTCGGCGAGATCTGTATTATTCTGTGAATTATTTATTAACGCAACCCTTGGATTATCCGGTAATTTAGAAGGAAGTGTTTCGACCATCAGAGCTATAACCTTGTCTCTTTGATTCTGGTTATCGGCAAAGGCTTGCAATGTGCCTACTTCAACAATTGAATTTCGCAGTCGGGCAATTTCATTGGCTATTAATTGGTTACCTGTTGCAGCGTGTACCGTTTGTAGAAAAGTAAGAGAACCTTGCGCATCTCCTAATATTTCAGTAAGCATTGCAGCATTATACGCTGCTGCTATACTACCAGAATCCTGGTATATTCCAAGAAATGCTTCCTGCGCAATTCGATAATTTCCAATCTTTACTTGGGCCTCAGCATCCTTTGCACGTTGTTTAATTACTTTATCATTTGATGTTTCTTGTTGAATTGATCTATACTCGGTTACAGTATAAGGTGCTAAATAAGAACCAATAGCCTTCATATTTTGTTGAACTAAGCTTTGAATCATCGTTTCTGCTGTTGAAAGATAACCTGGATTATCTCTTGCTGAGCTGTTTGTAGAAACGGTTTTGGTGTTAGATCCTAGTAATTCTGAACCTCTAGCTGATGTTAGACCATAATGAAATGATATTGTGACTTCTCGGAAATAATCAATAAAATTAATTAAGTTGCCATTTCTATCACGATATGAGCCAGGTGCGCTAGTATCACTAACAGATACAGATGTAACTTGTCCAGTGAAATAAGCATCTGTAAGGTTGTCAATATTTCCACCGCTCATCCTTATCCGTTGTACTTCATCAGCATTAACAAGCGTAAAATGGTTTGTTGCTTGAATATTTTGCCGTGATTCATTTGTTAACAAATTGGCTGTATGTCGTTGCAATTGCGAACCATCAGATGTTGAAAATGGCAAAATTGCAAGTCGTTGAATCCCCAGTGTATTCCAAGCAGGAAGGCGTTGCACCCGAAAAGGTACTTCTGTTGCACATCCTGTAAAAAAAACTGTTATAAACATGATCATTAGAATAACTAATCCAAATAAAAAAATATTTTTCTTCATAAAAAACTCCTGTTAATAAATTGCATTGAATAAACCTGCACATTTAATTATCTGCAGTTGCATTGATGCGTACCAGTTCGCGGAACAGCTGAACCTTGACGACTAGACATCATATCTGCTACCAAGCACCCGATCTCAGAATTATTTGTTTGCCTACCACAATTTTTATACTGGGTAGGATTATTAATATAAGACCATGTATCTCCTTCAAGAAAGAAAGTCACAGTACAATCCTCATCCCCAGGACATGGATCGGTTTTACATCCAGCTAGAAAAAGTCCTGCCAACAACATTAAACCAATCAAACCTACAAAATAAATCCTTTTTTTCTCCATAAAAAACTCCTTAATAATCAATTTCCATAAATAAATATGGCCATTATTAATTAATTAATAATGATAAAAGCAGACTATATTAAACTATTAATAATGTCAAGAGTATAATATGAATTTTTTCATATTATAAATATTTATGGGTTTTAAAGAAAATCTCAAAGATCAATTAAACTTTTTAGGAATGTATGTTAAGGAACTTGCGGCATTATCAGGGGTTAAAAAGCAAACAATTGATAGTTATTTAAATGTTCAGAATTGTATGCCTAAAGCAGATGCCGCTGTCGCAATGGCGAAAGCACTTGGTGTATCAGTGGAATACCTTATTACAGGCAAAGATATCAATCAAAAAACAGTAAATTATCCCATTGAGGCTAAAATTGCTGCTGAAATTATGGCACAAATGAATAATAAAAACCGTAAAATGGCTGTTGCTATCATTAAATCCATGAAAAAGCAAGAAGATGAAGAGAAAAATATAAAAAAATGAGAATATTTTTAATAAATATAATTTAAGTACTTGTGAGAATAAAGCGAAGTTGATAATAAAATTAACAACACGTACAGGTTGATGTAGGCGTTGATGTTATTATGAAAAATATAATAATTCCTACAATTATTAATACAGATACTCCAATTGTTATTAATAACCATTTTTTTTTCATATCATCCTCCAAAATAATAACAAAATAAAATATAAAATCATACTATATGAATATATTCATATTGTCAAGAGGTCATTATGAATATTTTCATAATATAAATAATTATGAGTTTTAAGGAAAATCTTAAAGATCAGTTAAGCTTTTCTGGTATTTATGTAAAAGAACTGGCAGCGTTATCTGGGGTAAAAAAACAGACTATTGACAGCTACTTAAGCACCCACAATAGTATGCCAAAAGCGGATGCCGCTGTCGCGTTAGCGAAAGCGCTCGGCGTATCGGTGGAATATCTTATTACAGGCAAAGATATTAATCAAAAAATAATAAATTATCCCATTGAGGCTAGAATTGCCGCAGAAATTATAGCGCATATGAATATAAAAAACCGAAAAATGGCGGTCGCTGTCATTAAATCAATGAAAAAACAGGAAGATGAGGAAAAAAAGTAATAAGATTAACCGGGTTTTCAATATTGATTTAATCATTAAATACACCGTATATTATTAAAGTGGAAGAAGAGATTGTTTTCAAACAGAGCGCATTTAAGCATGGAATAAATGAACAAGACATACGCAATGCTTTTAAACAGAGAATGTTTGATCATGAATTATCTGGAGAAGAAAATAGATATCTTCTTCTTGGTCTTGCCTGTGACGGCAGCCCGCTGGAAATAATGTATAATGTGCTTGATGGTGATGTAATAAATGTGTTTCATGCCATGAAGTTCCGAAAAAATTACTTTACTCTTTTAAGAACAAGAGATACAAAATGAAAGATATGACAGAAGAAGAAGCCGAATATTGGGATGAATATTTCACAAAAAATAATATTATGCCTGATTTTAATAAACCGGGTTTTTTTGCACGTAAATATGGTATGACTGTAAAACTTGATCCGGAAACAACGCGTCTTCTTGCAGCGCAGGCAGAGGCAACTCATAAATCTTTTTCAGAAATTATTAGTGAACTGGTTCACGAAAAAATTGCTGTAGCTATATAAATTGGCAGCGACAGCTGCCACCCTACCCGATTATATCCAATGAGAACATAAAATACATATAGATTTCCGTGTGCGAATATCTTGACAAGTTGTCCAGAAGGTTATAAATTATATATTATGAAAGCAATGCCTGTCGGAGAAATAAAAACACATTTTTCAAGAATACTGGATGAAGTAAAAAACGGAAATGAAATCGGAATTTTATTCGGCAGGGCAAAAAAACCTGTAGCAATGATCGTCCCTTATAAAGAAAAGAGAGCCGAACGTAAAATCGGAATCCTGGACGGAAAAGCCATTATTGAATTTGATAATAATTTTGAAATGACAGCAGAAGAATTATGCCGCCTCTGATTTATTTACTGGATACTCATACGTTATTATGGGCAATTGGAAAATCAAGTGAACTGTCAAAAAATGTAATTCAGGAAATAAAAAATCCTGATAATGAAATATTGGTAAGCGCTGTTTCATTATGGGAAATTGCGTTAAAATGCAGTATTGGAAAACTTAAAATAAATTTCATGCCGTCTGATATTCCCGGATATTGCGAAGAAATGAGATTCAGCCTGATTCCGCTGGAACCGCTGGATGCGGTAAAAAGTCTGCAGTTACCGAATAAAAATGATCATAAAGACCCTTTTAACAGAATGTTGATATATCAATGTATAAATAATGATTATATTCTGATAAGCAAAGATACGCGGATTAATTTATACAAAAATGACGGACTACAGTTTTATTGGTAAAAAGGCTCTCCATAAAGAACTCCCTTCTCTTTCCGCACTGCCATAATCATTTACAGCAGGAGGAGGATTAATATCATTATTTTTTTCTTTATTACCCGCTGACATTAACTGAAAAAGTATCATTAGAGCTGTCTTTCAAATCAGCTTTTCATTTTTGCTTTTAATTCTTCAAGCGCGGCGTCCGCTGTTTGATCTTTTTCAATTTCCTTAAACTGGCGTTCAACGCGCGCTTTTTCTTCATCGCCCGGCATGTAACCCGCGGCCATGAGCAGTTCCTGCTCAAGCAGATCAGGATCAACACTGCGCTGCCGGGAATCAAGCATGGGAAGCTGCCGCCGCATTTCATCAATTTGCTGCTTAAGCACCTGCGCTTCCGCTTTAAGCAAAGCTTGTTTTTCTATTATCAGATTTTTTTCTTTCTCCGCCTCCATAGCCAGCTCTGTTTGACCTTTGGAAAAAGCAAGATCAATCCTTGATTGCCATTTGGCAATGTCGTCTTCAAGACTTTGAATCTGTTTTTCTGTGATTTTTAATGCAGAAAAAAACCTAAGAATATATTCTTTCGCATCGGCAGAATTCATACCGGAAATATTTGAATCTTCCATATATTAACTCCTTTGTGTGAATAATTTACGGTGAATAAATTACTCTGTTTCGCCCCGCGTCCTTAGCGGCATAAAGCCCTTTGTCCGCTCTGGAAATAAAAGCGTCAATTGTATCCATCCTTGACGGTATAATCGAATTAACTCCGATGCTTATCGTGACGCTTAATTCAACGCCGTTATTCCCCTGAATCAGCGAGCTTTCTACTTTCGCGCGAATTACTTCGGCTATATCAAGAGCGCCTTCCAGAGGCGTATTCGGAAGAAGAACAACAAATTCCTCCCCTCCCCAGCGGGCGACAAAATCCGCGGGGCGTTTAACGGCCCGGGATAAAATTACAGCGGATGTCTGCAATACAAGATCACCCTGCTGATGCCCGTAATCATCATTTATCTTTTTAAATTTATCCAAATCCATCATTAATACGCTGATCGGCGTCTGCTCTCTTATAGCCTGTTTCCATTCCATTAAAAGGCGGTCATCAAAGCTGCGTCTGTTAGGCAGATTTGTCAATTGATCAATCAGGCTAAGGCGTTCAATTGTCCGCATTTGAGTAACAATTTGAATTTGATTGCGGACTCTTAATTTAACAACAATAGGACTAAAAGGTTTTGTAATATAATCGACAGCGTCAAGAGACAGTCCTTTTTCCTCATCTTCATCGCTGTCAAGTCCTGTTATAAAAATAACAGGTATCTTTTTTATTTCTTCTGTTTTTTTTATAGTAGAAAGCGTCTGATACCCGTCCATCTCCGGCATAAGAATATCCAGCAAAATAAGATCAGGCTTGTATTCCTTCGCTCTTTCTATTGCGTCAGCTCCGTTTTTCGCGGTATAAATCGTATATTCAGAGCCCAGAATATGAGATAACACCTTTAGGTTTGAGTTTTCATCATCAACTATTAACAGCGAATTTTTTTTTGCTTCTATCACTTTCGTCACCACCCTGATAAATTTATCACATACTGATATTTATAATGCAGAAAATTCATTTAAAACAATTTCCAGCTCTGTTTTTAAAATTTTCATTTGATCGTCTGTTACATAATTTTTCCCGTTTTTCAGTTTATTTTCAACATCAGACGCGGCATTTTGTAAAATTATCTTGCCAATCTGTCCCGCGTTGCCTTTAAGCGAATGAACCAGCCTGCATGCAAGCTCAATATCCGCGCATTCAAGAGCTTCAGTTATTTCTATAAACTTGTTTTTATTATTTAAAATAAACATTTGCTGAAGCTCTTTTTGAAATTCCAAATCAGATTCTAACGCAGTATTATTATAATTCCCGCTTGTGTAACTGCGCGGCGTAAAATATTTCATCAGGCAGCGCCATAATTCCTGCGATGTAAAAGGTTTGCCGACACAATCATGCATACCGGAATTTTTATATATTTCCCTGTCATTAAACATAATGTTAGCTGTCATTGCAACAACCGGAACGCCAGAGTTAAGTTCCATAATTTTTGAAGACGCCTCAAGGCCGTCCATTACAGGCATGTGCATATCCATAAAAACAAGATCAAACTGCTTTTCGCCGTTCTCCATCCGCTTTTTAACCATTTCATAGCCTATCTTGCCGTTATCAGCGGCGACAGTAACAAAACCTACCCTTTTTAAATGTTCGCTGATAACCTCCTGATTCATCTGATTATCTTCGCATAACAAAATTTCTCCGTCAAACATCGGCTTTTCAAGTTCGTTAAACGCAAGTTTTTTATCAAAATATTCATCATCGCCTGTATTAATCGTATCAAATACAAGCTCAAAATAAAATTTACTGCCGATGCCGGGATTGCTTTCGACAGATAGTTTTCCTCCCATTGACTCTATAATATTTTTTGTTATCGACAAGCCAAGCCCTGTACCGCTGAATTTACGTTTTAATCCGGCTTTCGCCTGCGTAAAAGGATCAAATATTTTATCTATCTGCCCGTTTGTCATTCCAATGCCTGAATCTTTAACTTCAAAATACATTGTTATGGAATTATCACTCATGTTTTTTAATGAAACATTTAATTTAATCATACCGGTATTGGTGAATTTAACGGCGTTAGAAAGAAGGTTAATTAGCACCTGTCTTAACCTTTTGGGGTCGCCAAGAGGCCTTTTGCCGATACTCGGCTCAACGTAAAAATAAAGAGTAAGACCTTTTTCAACAGCGCCTGGCAATATTAAAGTGCGGCAGCTTGACAATAGTTCATGCATATCAAACGGAATATTCTCAATTTCAATTTTGCCTGATTCAACTTTTGATATATCCAGTATATCGTTGATTATCTGCAGCAGCCATTTCGCGTTCGTGTTTATTTTATTAAGAAAATCTTTTGTCTTAAGAGAGGCTTCGCCTTCCATCGCAAGCTCAGAAAAACCGATAATGCTGTTCATAGGCGTGCGAATTTCATGACTTACAACTGCTAGAAAATTTGATTTTATTTCTGACATTGATTCCGCGGTTTTACGCAGACTGTCAATTTCTTTATACGCGCGTATTAAAATAAAAGAGGCGGCGGTTGCGGCAGCGGCGCTTAAAATAAAAGTTATTAAACCCGTTAAAAGCGCGCTGTCAGAAACGGCGTTCACTGCAAAGCCGCAAACGTTAATTACTAAAACAGTAATGATTATTACTAAAATGATTTTTACATATGATACATTCGGCTGTTGATCATTTTTATTTGTTTTTACCGGTTTTTCAGTTTCGTCTGTCATTATCCAACCTTTAAACACCCGGCAGCATCCATTGTTTCAGAACGGCGTCTAATTCATGAAGGCCAATAGGTTTTGAAATAAACCCGTTAAAACCGTTTTCCAGAAACATTTTCTTTACACCGGAAACTGCGTTAGCCGTCAACGCTATTATAGGAAGTTTGGCATGTCCCATTTTCCTGATTTCCTTTGCCGTTTCAATGCCGTCCATAATCGGCATTATATGATCCATAAACACAAGATCATACTTTACCTTTTTTATTAATTCAATAGCCTGCGCTCCGCTTGCGGCTAGATCAATATCAAGCCCGTAGGGAGAAAGCATTTCTTTCGCAACATAAAGGTTAATATCAATATCATCTACAATAAGGACTTTTCCGGGACGGATATTTTCACGAACAATATGAGCCACTCTTGTTTTTTCCTGATTATTGGAACGGAAGTCATGCAGTTTTAAAGATTCCTCCCTGCCCAATATTCCGGCTCCGCCATCCAGCTGCGGAAGACTGACAGTAAACAATGAGCCATTGCCGGGTTCGCTCTTTACATTAATTACTCCGTTCATCATCTGCATTAAATATTTCACAATGCTCATGCCTAAGCCGGTTCCGGGATGCTTCGCTTCTTCAGCTTCGCCTGAAAACTCGCGGACCTGCGGCTCAAAAGACTCGCTTAAGTTATCATTAGAATCTCTGTATTGTTTATAATCGGGGCTCTTATTGCCGCTTAATAATTTGGCGACCTGATCTTCTGTCATTCCTTCGCCGGTATCGCGGATTTTAAATACAAGCGTAACATTGTCGTTTAAATTATGAGATGAGCCTTCAGTAAAAACGGACATTTCAATTTCACCTGACTCTGTATATTTAAACGCGTTGGAAAGAAGGTTATTAAGAATCTGTTTAATGCGAATTTCATCGCCAATCAGACTGGAAGGAGTGTTTTCATCAACATTTAAAATAAATTCAACAGGTTTATTTTCATATTTAATCAGGTTAAAAAATACAGTGTCTTTAATCATGTTTTTAACACTATACTGCGTCTGAACTAAATCGAATTTTCCCGATTCAATTTTTGACATATCAAGAATATCATTGACAATTCCAAGCAGCAAATCGCCTGAATTAAAAATTTTTGTAAACGCGTTTTTTATTTCCTGCGGATGATTTTCATTTTGCAGTTGAATAGCGGAAATTCCCAGTATTCCGTTTAACGGAGCTCGTATTTCATGGCTCAATCTCCCAAGAAAAAGCGATTTACTGCGGTTTGCGGACTCCGCCGCTGCGACAGCGTTTATATAATTTATTTGATGGCGTATTCTTAACAAAACTGTAGAATCATGAAACGGTTTAGTAATATAATCCGCCGCGTCAAGAGAAAGGCCTTTCTCTACATTTTTATCGCCGTCAAGCCCCGAAATAAAAATTACAGGTATTTTATACAGTTCTTTGCTTTTTTTTATTTCCGCGAGAGTTTGATACCCGTCCATTTCCGGCATAAGAATATCAAGCAAAATAAGATCAGGTTTATACTCTTTTGCTTTTTCAATGGCGTTTTTACCGTTTGTGGCCGTTATTATTGAATATTCGGGGGTTAATATATTGGTAAGAATCTTCAGGTTTGACTTTTCGTCGTCAACAATAAGCAGCCTGTTTTTCCTCTCGGTTTCCATCTATAATCATTCCTCTATACGGATTGTTATATTTTACAGCAAAAACAGGATTTAAGCGAGATAAAAAATCCGGCGCCTGAAAACAAGCGCCGGACTTTATTAAAAATGATTTTTCTATAATACCAAAGCCTGCTTAAACCTTCTTTTATAAAGATGATTAAACAGTTTTTTTGGCTGCCGGCTTCTTCGCGGCGGGCTTCTTGGCAGCAGTCTTTTTTACTGCCGGTTTCTTGGCGGCAGCTGTTTTCTTTACCGCAGGTTTCTTTGCTGCGACTTTTTTAGTCGCAGTTTTCTTTACGGCGGTCGCTTTTTTTACCGCAGGTTTTTTTACCGCTGCTGTTTTTTTCACCGCAGGTTTCTTTGCTGCTGGCTTCTTCGCCGCAGGCTTCTTCGCAGATGTTACTGCCATCTTCTTGTCCCCCTTAACAGGTATTTTACTGCCAATCACCGTGGCAGTGGCGGGTATAGTCTTACCTGACTCCCCTCCCTTTATGTTCTTCCCGGTATTATTTATAACCGCCTGCGCGCCTGCAAGGCGGGCTAACGGCACCCGGAACGGTGAACATGATACATAGCTTAATCCTGCTCTGAAACAAAAATCTATTGTCGCAGGATCTCCGCCGTGTTCTCCGCAAATCCCAATCTTTAGATCAGGCTTTACATTTCTGCCTTCGCTAATTCCATAATTAATCAAGTTACCGACGCCTTCTTCGTCAATCGTTTTAAACGGGTCAACGTCAAGAACATTTTTCTGAAGATAAATAGGAAGGAAAGAAGCGACATCATCGCGGCTGAAAGCAAAAGTCATCTGTGTAAGATCGTTTGTACCGAAACTGAAGAAGTCAGCATAACTTGCGATATGCCCTGCGCGGATAGCCGCGCGCGGAACTTCGATCATGGTTCCTATCGTAACAGGAACTTTTACGCCCGCTTCGTTAAATATCTTATCTAAAATTTTCTCAGCATTTGGACGCAGCAGCTTTAATTCTCTTGCGGTGATTACAATCGGAATCATAATTTCCGGATGAACAGGAATTTTCAATTTAGCGCATTCAACCGCCGCGCGCGCTATCGCTTCCACCTGCATATCGTAAATTTCAGGATATGTTACCGCTAATCGGCATCCGCGGTGTCCGAGCATCGGATTGCTTTCTATAAGCGTACCGATCTTTAATGATAATTTCGTAATATCCATGTTTAAATGACCGGCAAGCTCGGCAATATCTTCTTTTGTATGGGGGACAAATTCATGGAGAGGAGGATCAAGAAGCCTGATTGTAACAGGGCGTCCGTCCATCGCCTTGAAAATACCGAAGAAATCTTTTTGCTGAAGAGGGAGTATTTTTTTAAGCTGTTCCTTTCTTTCATTTTCGCTGTCGGAAACAATCATTGCGCGGAAATGGATAAGTTTTTCTTTATCAAAGAACATATGTTCTGTACGGCAAAGGCCGATACCCTGAGCGCCGAAATCAAACGCGCGTTTCGCGTCATCCGGCTGATCGGCGTTTGTTCTTACATCAAAACCTTTTATTCTGCCGCGAACGCTTTTTGCGCGCACATCATCGCACCATTTAAGGAATGTATTCATATCTTTAGAAATCGCCGGCGCTACAAGCGGAAGTTTTCCTTCGTATACTTCGCCGGATGAGCCGTCAATTGTAATCCAGTCGCCTTCTTTATACATTTTGCCGCCGATTTCGACAGTGCTATCGTTCTGTACCAGAACGCTTTTCGCTCCGGCGACACAGGGAGTGCCCATTCCGCGCGCGACAACAGCAGCGTGACTCGTCATTCCGCCTGTCGAAGTCAGAATACCCTGCGACACTACCATTCCGCCGATGTCTTCAGGGCTTGTTTCTTTGCGGACAAGTAAAACTTTCTCGCCTCTTCCGTGCCAGGCTTCGGCGTCCTTTGCGTTAAAAACAATTCTGCCTGTAGCGGCGCCCGGAGACGCGTTCAATCCTCTTGTAAGAGCCTTAACTTGTTTTTGCGCATCCGTGTCGATCATCGGGTGAAGAAGCTGATCAAGATGCCCCGGTGTTACGCGCAAAATCGCAGTGTCTTTATCAATTAAACCTTCTGCAACCATATCTACGGCGCATTTTACAGCGGCGGTTCCGGCGCGCTTGCCGTTACGCGTCTGCAGAATGAAAAGTTCGCCCTGCTGAACGGTAAATTCCATATCCTGCATATCGGTAAAATATTTTTCCAGTCTGTTTTTAATATCAACAAGCTGTTTATAAATGACAGGATTCTTTTTTTCCAGCGTGGAAATTCTTTCAGGCGTTCTTATACCTGCGACAACATCTTCGCCTTGCGCGTTCATAAGATATTCACCGTAAAATTCATTAATACCGGTTGAAGGATCTCGGCTGAAACATACGCCTGTTCCTGAATCATCGCCGAAATTACCGAAAACCATTGATTGAATATTTACCGCGGTGCCTTTAAGTCCTTTAATTTCATTAATCTGTCTGTATTTAATCGCTCTTTCATTCATCCATGAACCGAAAACCGCGTTAATCGCGCCCCAAAGCTGATCAAGCGGACTCTGCGGAAATTCTTTGCCGGTATATTTTTTAACGATTTGTTTATACTGGCCGACAAGTTTTTCAAGATCGGCGGCGTCAAGATCCGTATCAAGTTCTATTTTTTTGCTTTTTTTAATTTCGCCGATAGCTTCTTCAAAATATTCATGTTTAACGCCCATAACAACATCGCCGTACATTTGAATTAAACGTCTGTACGCGTCCCACGCGAAGCGCGGATTTCCTGTTTTATCAGCAAGACCTTTAACCGCTTTGTCGCTCATGCCAAGATTAAGAATCGTATCCATCATACCGGGCATTGAAACCGCGGCGCCTGAACGAACTGAAACCAAAAGCGGATCATCAGGATCGCCGAGTTTCTTTTTCATTACGCCTTCAAGTTTTTTAAGTCCTGCTTCTACTTCTTCTTTTATTCCTTTCGGATAGCTATTTTTATTTTCGTAATACGCTGCGCATACATCAGTTGAAATTGTAAAACCCGGCGGCACAGGTATTCCAAGATTAGTCATCTCGGCAAGATTCGCGCCCTTGCCTCCTAAAATTAATTTCATTTTAGAATCTCCGTCGGCTTTACCTTTACCGAAGAAGTATACATTTTTTTTATTAGCCATTAACATCCTCCATAATAATTATAATATATCATCTTTTAATTTTTCAATCAAGCAATTATATTATTATTATGAACTATATTGAACTTCCTGTCTATAAAAATAAAGAAAAAATTTTATCCGCGTTAAAAAAAAATCAAGCGCTTGTTGTAGAGAGCCCGACTGGATCAGGCAAGACAACGCAGCTGCCTTTGATACTTTATGAAGCGGGATTCGCGCCGGATACGCAAAGCGGAATCATCGGAATAACTCAGCCAAGAAGAATAGCGGCGGTGTCTGTAAGTGAATTTATAGCGCGCCAATCAGAAACATTAATACCAGGACTCGTCGGTTATAAAATGCGGTTTGCCGATAAGACAAATCATGAAACAAAAATAAAAATTATGACCGACGGAATCCTGCTGCAGGAGATGAAACTTGATCCATTGCTGTCAAAATACAGTCTTATTGTAGTTGATGAAGCGCATGAAAGAAGTCTGAACATTGATTTTATACTTGGTTTAATCAAACGCGTGATGGAAAGCAGAAGGGATTTTAAAGTGATCATATCTTCAGCGACAATAAACGCGGAAGTTTTCTCGGAATATTTTTATAACTGCCCCATAGTAAAGATAGAAGCGCAAAGATTTCCCGTAACATTGATTTATGATCCGGTCAGCGGAATCAGAAATGAACAGAATAAAGATATAAAAGCAGAAAACAATGAATACAGAACAGGAAACAGAGAAAAGCGGGAAGAAAGAAGAGAGCGATTTTCATCGAATATCAGCGCAGAAGAGGCTATTTTAGCAAAAATTGAAGCAATTACAACGCGTTTTATAAGTGAAAGACGCGAAGGAGATATTTTAATTTTTCTGTCAGGCGAAAAAATGATTAAAGAATGCATGAATCGTCTTACATTCTGCTCCGCGGGAAAATATCTGCATCTTGTTCCGTTATACGGAAGACTCGGCAAGGAAGAACAGGAAAAAGTCTTTGAAAGCGCTCCTGGCGGCAAAACAAAAGTAGTTGTATCAACAAATATCGCGGAAACATCGGTAACAATTGACGGAATAACAGCAGTGATCGATTCGGGACTTGCAAAACTTAACTGGTATAATCCGCGCACATTCACTTCCAGCCTGATTGAATCGCCGATATCAATCGCGTCCGCGAATCAACGCAAGGGAAGAGCGGGGAGAACGCGCGAAGGAACATGTTACAGACTTTATACGCGTAAAGATTTTGAAACCAGATCCCTTTATACAACCGAAGAAATATTCCGCACGGATTTATCAGAAGTTATTTTACGAATGGCGGATCTAGGCATAAAAGATTTTGAGGACTTCGATTTTATCGCGTCTCCTGAAAAGGAAGCGTTTGTAAGCGGAATTGAAACATTAAAACTATTAAACGCGCTTGAAAACGATCGTAGCTTATCAAACATCGGAAAATTAATGACTGAATTTCCTCTTGCGCCGCGCCAGTCGCGCATAATAGTTGAAGCTATACTGCATTATCCCGATGTAATACGCGAAACAATCATCGCCGCCGCGTTTTTATCAACACAAAGTCCGTATATTCTGCCGCCGGGAGAAGAAACAGACGCACGTCAGGCTCATCACAGGTTCCGTGATGATAACGGAGATTTTATTTCATATCTGAAATTATTTAAATCTTATAATGATTCAGCGAGCAAGGCAAAATTCTGCGATAAAAATTATCTGGATGATCGCGCGATGGCGGAAATTGTAAATGTAACGGCGCAATTGCAGGAAATTCTCGCCGCAATGAAGATTCCTGTTCATTACAGAGCGGAACAGCTGTCTCAAAATGAAATTGACGATTATTTATGCTGTATCGGACATGGAATGATTCAATTTGTATGCGTCCGTGAAGGACGCGAAAGATCATATAATGCCCGCGGAAAAAACTGTTCTTACAGAAGTTTAACAGAGAACAGAATAATAATTCATCCCGGATCAGTAATGTTCCGCACAGATCCGCCTTTCATTGTAGCAGGCGAAATTGTAAGGACATCCAGAATGTACGCAATGTCGGTCTCTCCGATTTCCAAATCGGTGCTGCAGCGTTTATCGAATGATATTCAAACCAAATGGGAAGGAATTCATCCGGATATTTTCGTTGATAATGAAACTTACACTGAGCGCAAACACGAAAAGACAAGGAAGGCAAGAGATTTTACCAATAACATAAAAATTCACAGTGAAATATTCGGGATTGTCACAATAAAAGGAAAGAAAACGGTTTTGCTTCCGTGGGAAAAACTCGAAAATATAAAAAACAAGATTCCTTCTGATATTGTATATAAAAATATCAGAGGAAAAATAATAATTAATAATCAATACAGCCTGCTTGCGGGAGAAAAACTCGATCTTATTCTTTCTCTTGCGCCGATTCTTGATATAGAAAATATTTTTTCCCGCACATGGCTGCGCAAGAAAAATTTTAATTCGAATGATGATCTTTTCGCTCTGTTAAAAGAACTGGACAGTCTTGCAAAGCCGGTTGTCTGGAAAAAAAATTCCAAAGAACTCGGCTTTTTAGGTCTTTTTACAGACGGAGATGGAAATTACTGGTTCAGAGCGTCACGCGGTTTTTATACAAGCCTGAATGAGAGTCTTTCCAGTCTAGAAAATCTGATTGATGAGTTAGGAGAAGATGTTGATATCGAACAAAAGCATATAGTAAATCAATGTTACAGAAGACTGTCGGATTATTTGTTATAACAAAAGAACTGTCTTATTGTAATATTTTAAATATTTTTTTATACTTTTCCCATGTCATTCTCATTTTATAATACTCTCGGCCGTAAAAAACAGCTGTTCAGTCCTTTACAGGAAAAAAAAGCCGGTTTTTACGGATGCGGGCCTACCGTTTACAATTACGCGCATATCGGAAATTTACGCGCGTATGTTCATCACGATATACTGGTGCGCTCTTTACGCCGCGCGGGCTTTGATGTTAATCATGTCATGAATATCACCGATGTAGGACATCTTTCAGATGACGCTGATAGCGGCGATGATAAAATGGTAAAAACCGCCGAAGAAAGAGGCAAAAGCGTACTGGAGATCGCGGATTTTTACACAAAGGCGTTTTTTAACGACACTGACAGAATGAATATTACACGACCGACTGTGATTTGCAAAGCGACAGAACATATCAGCGAAATGATCTCTCTTATAAAAAGGATAGAAGAAAACGGCTTTACATATTTTACGGGCGGAAATCTTTACTTTGATATCTCGAAATTTCCTTCTTACGGCGATCTTGCTCTTCTGCGTCTGGAGGATTTAAAGGCCGGAGCAAGAATTGATCAGGATGAAAACAAACGCAATCCGGGTGATTTTGTTTTATGGTTTACAAAAAGCAAATTTGAAAATCAAGCGCTTGTATGGGACAGTCCGTGGGGAAAAGGTTATCCGGGCTGGCACATTGAATGTTCGGCAATGAGCATAAAATATCTTGGCGAACAGTTTGATATTCACGCCGGAGGCATCGATCATATTCCGATTCATCACACAAATGAAATTGCGCAAAGTGAAGCTGCGACAGGAAAGAAACCGTGGGTATCTTACTGGCTCCACAATGAATTTCTTGTAATGGATAAGGGAAAAATGTCAAAATCATCAGGCAGCTTTCTTACCTTGCAAAGTCTTGTCGATGAAGGCTACGCTCCCCTTGATTACCGTTACTTCCTGCTTGGCGGCCACTACCGCAGCCAGCTTCAATTCTCTTTCGACAGCCTTAATGGCGCAAAAAACTCACGTAAATCATTAATGGATAAAATAAAAAGTTTATCTGTTAAAACAGGAATCGAAGATATTGAAAGTCAAAAATTGATGGCAGGGGATTATAAAACCGGGAATAAGGAACAAAAACTAGCTGTGTATGGTGAAGAAGTCTATAAATACATAGAAGAATTTGATAAAGCTATTGAAGATGACCTAAACACTCCAAGAGCGCTTGCGGAATTATGGGGATTATTGAAGGACGGGCCAGCGGTAAAAGAAACTCTTGCGGCTGCTTTTGATATGGACACAGTGCTAGGGTTGGGGCTTAAAGAAGCCTTAAAAAATGAAAAAAACAACAAAATTGATGACGAATTTGCGCGCGAGATAGAAGAACTCATAAAAAAACGCGCAGAAGCAAAAAAAACACGGGATTTTAAAGCGGCTGACAATATAAGGCAAAACCTTAAGGAACGTGGTATAATGCTGGAAGACGGGCCTTCAGGGACTGTCTGGAAGCCGGTATCCTAGTGTCCTGTCTTATTCGGTTTGCATGATAACAAATGCGCTAATTCCTTATACAATAAGGAATTAACTTAACATTCATTCCGTCATTTGTATAAGACAGGACACTGGGCAATGATTAAAAATATGTAACAATTGAGGAGTAATTTTGTTTATAAAGGGAGAGGAACCGTTGGAAGACGATGAAAGCCTTGTTGAATCATCAAATACAAACGGATATGGTGAGGATCAGGAGGTAAGTCCGGCAGTTGAGTACGGTAATACAGCTGAATTTAATCCGGTTGATTTTAACAGGGGATTCCGGCGTCTTTATGACTCAACGTTTCAGGTTCTGTTCAGAGTTGCTTTCAGAGTTACAAATTCAAGGGAGGCGGCGGAAGATCTTTGTCAGGAAAGTTTTTTTCGTTTATACGAAAAAAACATGGTTTTTCCGAATCCTGAAGAAGCGAAGTACTGGTTAATCCGCGTTGTAAAAAACGCCGCGTTAAATTACGCGAAAAGAAAAGACCGGGAACGCAAAGCGTATCAGCGCGCGTTCAGAGAAGACAACAGGCAGGAAGAAACAGGAGAGGGGCTGCTTGTCAAGAAGGAAACAAGCGAGGAAGTTCAGACAGCGCTTGATAAACTGCCGGAAAATTTAAGAATTGTATTGATATTAAAGGAATATGCCGAAATGAATTATAAAGAAATTGGCAGAATTCTTGGCATTAGCGAAGGAAATGTCAAAGTTAGAGTATTCAGAGCGCGTGAGCGGTTAGCGGCGCTCTTAAAAGAAAATAATTAAGGGGAAGCAAATGTGTCCTGACCAGCAACTTTTTTCCATTTACGTTGATAATGAAGTGCCGTCTCCCTGGAAAGAAAAATTAGAAAGCCATTTGGCGGAATGTCCGGTTTGCAGGGAAAAGTATGAAAATTTCAGACAGCTTAGGGAATTATTTAAAAAAGACACTGATGCGGAACAATTAACGGAACTGGCAGAAACTGCAAAAGACAGAATATGGCAGAAACTGGCAGCCAGGCGGCGTTACAGACCCAGTACCGGACTTTGGCATCGAAAAATTTCCATCCCATTACCGGCTGCGGCCGCGGCTGCGGTTATCATAACATTAATGGCCGGTATGTGGATTCGCGGCGTACAATTACAGAATAATAATTACGCGATAGCAAGCCAGCAGGCGGCTCCTTTTGATTATTCGCTGTTTTCTTTTGCGGTAGAAGATGGTCTGCCTGTTTTAATGCCTGACACTGATTTAAGCGCTATTTTACAATATTTAGCATCAGACGGCACAGATACCATCAATTTTGCGCTGCCCGAAAACAGGAATTTTTCCAGGACAGGCGAACCCGGAATAATCAGAGCTGCGGATTACACAGGGAGATAATTCATAGAATGATCCGTTCTGTTTGTCTTTTCAGTGTTTTATGTATTTTTACATCAAACATACAAATTTACGCCCAGAATCAACAGACAAGCGGAATGGAACAGGAACTCAGAAGGCGGGCATTGGTAATTGATATTGACGCAAGAGTGCTTACAGATGAAGATGAAATCATATGGAATCAGGTTGAAAGAAAAATCGCAATACCGGGAAGTCCTGTCGGCATCAGAATGGTCGGCTCTAATGTAGTAGTCGGAGTGCAATTTACGCCTTTTATAAGAGTTCAGGGGAATGTGCTGGTCGCTCAGGTTCAAATCTGGATCGATACAGGCAACGGCGTAAGTTACCACACATCAATGCAAACGATTCCGATTGATTTTAACGAACCGATTTATTTCTTTCCGCTTGGAGCGTCTAATTCGTCGATAGAGATATTATTAACAGTCAATCCATACAGCGATATTGCTTCACCCGAAGACGCGCCGCCAAATACCAGAAATGACAGATAACTTAACGGAAGATTCTGCCGCGTACATACAAAAAAAAACGCAATTAAAAAACATCCGCGGATTAAAAGACTCATGTAATTTTTATTATGTAATTGTTTATTTATCAGCGGCGTTAATTATATCATGCGGCCCCGAAGTTCCCGTTATATCATCAATAGATCCGAAAATCGGAATGATGGGGGAGGTTATCACCCTTACAGGGAATAATTTCGGCGAATCGCGCGATGATTCATATGTAACTATAGCGGGAGTATCACCGACTAACTCATCATATCAAATTTGGCAGGATAATCTTATTATGGTAAGAGTGCCTGAGTTGGGAGAATCGGGGTTAGTTTATGTGCATGCGAGAGGAAAGAAAAGCAACGGCGTCCTGTTTTCAAATTCCGCCTATGTGCCAAAACCTGCCGCAGGCGAAGTATTCGGGCTTGAACCCAGAATTACATCCATTAACCCCCAGTCAGGATCGCCCGGTTCTTTAATTACAATTACAGGTTATAATTTCGGCGTATCACGCGATAACGCGGGAGTTTTCTTTTCCTGGGATTACGATTCCGGTTTATACAATCCTTATGCAATAAGAGAGCCGGAATTTATCGAAGTGTCAGAAATTGAATCAGGCTATGAATACTGGAGCGCAAGAGAAATAAAAGTCCGCCTTCCTGACGGAGCTGTAAGCGGAAACATTGAAGTAAGAACAACTCACGGCAAATCGCGCCCGTTTTTCTTTGATATCGCGGGGAAACCGGGCGTAAAAACCTTAAAGGATAAACGCATTTATACAATCAATTATTCAGTCGACATCAGGGTTCTTGAAGCGGCAAGGCCGAATACTCTTTACCTGTGGATACCAAAACCTGTTAACTCTCCTTCGCAAAGAAACTCAAGCCTTATTTCACGCACAGCGGAACCTCTGCTGGAAAATCACCGCGGAGTTAGTCTTTATAAACTGGATAATCTTACGTCAGGCGCAAATCAATTCATTAACCTTTCTTACAGAGTTGAAGTACACGCTGTAGAATCAGCCATAACCCCTCAGTCCGTCAGGCAGGAGACAACTGCGTTATCTGCAATGTACACTCAAAGCACGGCTTTAATTCCTTCAGACGAACAGTTAATCAGAACTGCGGTTAATTCGGTTACCGGCAGAGAGCAAAACCCGTATAATAAAGCAAGAGCGATATATGACTGGATTACAGCGAATGTGCAGATAACAAAAAATCTGCCGTCTTCATTGGATATCGTCAGCGCTTTGGAACAAAGACAGGCGGATCCGTACATAGCCGCGCTTCTTTTCACAGCGATGTCCAGAGCCGCCGGAGTACCGTGCATTCCGATCGCGGGAGTTTTAATCGGCAAAAACGGACAGACAGTCAGGCATTACTGGGCAGAGTTCTGGATTAGCGGATTTGGCTGGGTGCCTGTCGATCCCGCGATGGGAGCCGGAGTGATGCCGTTGGAGGAAAATACTGTCTACATTGATGATCCTGTGTTTTCTGCTGACGGAATAAATTATCAGCTCAATTCCGGCAATGAAGGCAGCCTTGATTACGCTAATTATTATTTTGGCAATATGGACAATCAACGAATAGCGTTTTCAAGAGGAGATCTTTCATTATCACAAATGGAAAGCAGAGGAAGAGTGGTTTCACATTCACATTCATATTCGCTGCAAAATATCTGGGAAGAAGCCGCCGGAGGACTGGAATCGTATACCAGCTTTTGGGGAGATATTACAATCAGCGGCGTTTATATGCAATAAGCGCCGCATAACAAATAAGGAGAGAATAATATGGTAACAGTGATTTCTTTAGGCGGTTCAATAGTAGCTCCGGATAAAGTGGATGTTGATTTTATAAAAAATTTCACGGATCTTATAAGATCGTTTATCGAGAAAAATTCGGACAGGCATTTTATTTTTGTTGTAGGCGGCGGCAGTCCTGCGAGGCAATGGCAGAACGCGTATAAACAAATGCGGCGCGTTAAAGACGCAGCGGATGAAGAAGCCGACTGGATTGGAATAATGGCGACAAGATTAAACGCCCAGTTAATAAAAGCGATGATGAGTGAATGGTGCAATCAGGAAGTTGTAATCAATCCGGCGGAGGTAAAGCCTTTAACAGGACATGTGCTTGTCGCGGCGGGATGGAAGCCGGGGTTTTCCACAGATTATGTCGCGGTATTTTTGGCGGAGCGTTTTGGAGCGGACATGGTGATAAATTTGTCAAACATTGAAAAGGTTTATACATCAGATCCAAAAACAGACGCTGACGCGCGCCCTATCGATAAAATTTCATGGAAGGATTTTCGCATAATGGTCGGCGACGAATGGGTTCCGGGGAAAAACGTTCCATTCGATCCGGTAGCAAGCCGTCACGCGGAAAAAATCGGCCTTAAAGTAATTTGCGCAGGCGGAAAAAATCTTGAAAATTTCAGAAATATTCTTAACGGCGAAGAATTTTCCGGAACAATAATTTCTAATAATTGATTTGTTAAATAAATTTTAATAAACATCCGCTTTAAAAACGGCAAGCATTGTTTAAAATCACGATTTATTAATTTTGACTTTTATTTCACCTAATAAAACATTTCCTGTTATAACCAGATCCTTCCTGCCGCCCCTGTTTTTCACTTTATTGTTTATCGAAACTTCTGAAAGCAGCGGTATTACTCTGCTTATAACATTAACATTTTCCGGCACATAAATTACAACTTCCCCCAATACAACCAAAAAATTTAAAGTAGTTTCATTGTTAATTAAATCTTCTTCATTAATGATTATTTTATGATTAGACAGAATACTAACATAATTTCCCATTGTTAACGGTCCTGATGTGCTTCTTGAAGATAACAAGGTAAAATGATTCTGAGGGGAAATATCGCCGGAAAAATATGAACTTTTAAAGTTTGGCTGACTTTCATTGCTGTAATTATTTACCGCAGGACGATCGTATCCGTCAATAATCTTTTCCAGTATTGCCAGCTCTTTATCAGTTTCAAGATTCTGGCTGTATTTAATCAGCCGTTCGTATTCGTCCAGCGATATATTATTTAAAGAATACTGCGTAGATAATTTATCTGCAAGTTTTTCTTTTCTGTCTTCTGCTGTAATTACCGAACGATCCATGATATTTTGTATCACGGACAAAAACTAATGTCAACAATGATAAATTAAAGCTGTTCCAAAGCTTCAGTTTTTGGAACAGCTTTTAGTATAATTTGTAATAACGGGCTTTACGGTGTTACTCCGCCGATTACAGTCAGTCTTCCATCAAGAGCCGGGCTGATAACGCCGCCGCGATCTTTAATATATTCCGTTACAACATAGGAAAGCAGAAGCGATATATTAAACGGATCTGACGCATTAAGCATCATTGTGTAACCGTCCCCTCCGCCGAGAATATAATCGTTCGTGCAGAAACGGTAAATCTTGTTTCGATCTACAGGAGAGCCGCCGATTGTAAGGTTTCTAATAACTCCGCTGCCGGAAGTTTTATCAATCGAATAACGCACATCAGAGGAAAATTGCGGGAATCCGCCGTTACCCTGCGGAATTGTCGCGATAAAATCGAATAACTCAATGATCTGTGAACCGGTCATTGAAGCCATGTAAAGATAATTTTCAAACGGCAGCACTGTTAAAATCTGTTCCTGCGTTATCGGCCCTGCGGGAAGTTCCGCGCGCATGTTTCCGCCGTTATGGAAAGCGAAATCAATTCTCTGATTGTATACATTCCGCATATACCATACATTCGCGTCTGTAATCATATTGCCAAGCTCGGTCTCCTGATAACGGGTTAATCTGTTTCCGAATACAAAAGCGCTGGACGCGGTTCCGATCACTTCTTTTAATGTAGCGTCTGCTTTTTCAATATACGGAGCTAACATCGCGTTAATTTCCGCGCTCGGACCAATAGGGATTGGAACCCAGTCAAAGCCTGCCAGCTTTCCGTTTTTAACAGTAATTCTGCCGTAACCGATATATTTTCCCCACTCGTTAGCTGAAACAACCCAGGCGTTTCCGGCTTTTCTTGGAGCGTTAAAAAATGAATGGGAATGACCGTCTATAATAATGTCTATTCCCTCAACCGTGTCCGCAAGCTCAACAGACGTTATGTGATCTTCAGTTTCTTTCACATCCCCCATATGGGTTAAGCCGATGACTATATCAACTTTTTCCACATTGCGTAAAATGTTAACGACATCGCGCGCGGCGCTGATTTCGTTGATAAAGACAAGCGAACTGTCAGGGCTCGCTATCGCTTTTGTTCTCAATGTTGTAATTCCGAAAATACCTACCGAAAAATTATCGTATTGCTTAACAATGTATCTGTTACCGCCAAGGTACGAACCGTTTTGTCTTGTAATATTCGATGAAATAAAAGGAAAATCCGCAAGGGCGATCTGTTCGTCGAGCTTTGACATATTACCGTCAAATTCATGATTACCGAATGTCATCGCATCATAACCCATTATGTTATACGCGCGAATGGCAGGTTCCGCGTTAAACATATTGGAAAGCGCTGTTCCCGTGTTAATGTCTCCCGCGTCAACAAGAAGAACCTGAGGGTTGGCAGTTTTAACCGCGTTAATAAAAGCGGCTATCTGCGCGGCTCCGCCTCTCCCGGAGTTCGGCAAAAGCGCGCCGTGAAAATCGTTAGTGTGAAGCAGAATAAGTTCTCCGCTCCTTCCGGATGCTTCTTCCCTTACCGGTGTCGCGTATAAAACGCCGGTTAAAAGGAAAGCGGCAAGTAATAGAATCGCTGTCTTTCTCATAAATCTCTTCCTCCTTATTTTTTTTCAGGAAATTAAAGTAACCCTAACTTCCATTATTCTGTGCTTTACGACCTTAAATACTTTTATTGTAAGATTTTGCCATGTTAAAACTTCGTTAATTTGAGGCAGTCTTCCAAGGTTTTCAATTATCCAGTTTGCGACAGTTGTATCGGGGGCAGCGTCCAGGTTAAATGAATAACTTTCCTGTTCCTGATCACCAGATTCGTCCGCGCTGACATTTTCATTGAGCAGCTCTGTGATTATATTCAGCATATTAATAAAATTCAAGTTACCAAGAACGATAAAGCCGCCGTCCCTGTCTTTTCTGACTGGCACAACGACATTGTCATGCTCATCCCAGATATCACCCACAAGTTCTTCGACAATATCTTCAATTGTTACAATTCCAAGAGTGCCGCCGTGCTCGTCCACCACAACAGCCATATACGTTTTTTTCTCCTGTAAAGTTTTTAAAAGCACTGAAATCTTAATTGTTTTTGTAATAAAAACAACAGGTTTGATAATCTGAGAAGGAGTTTTCAGACCTTTCACTACCTTTTGATAAAAATCTTTTAATAAAATGATGCCTGTTATATTGTCGATTGTTTCGTTGAATACAGGAAGACGGGAAAAACCTGTTTGCAAAAATATACGGTCTATTTCATCAACAGATGCACAGGAAGACACAGCGGCAACATCAATGCGCGGAGTAAAAATATCCGAGGCTTTCATATCGTCAAAATCAATAACCTGACGAATCATCTGCTCTTCTCTTATATTAATAGCGCCTTCCTGCCTGACTTCTTCAACAAATGTTAAAAGCTCATCTTCTGTTGTTGAACGGTCATCTTTTACAGGGAAAATTTTCATAAGAAATTTTTTCCAGCCGCTCATTAAAAAATTGACAGGCATCAATATATAAATAAAGATATTCAAAAGCGGAGCGTTTCTTAAAGCTGTCAATTCAGGCGTCTCTTTGGCAAGAGCTTTCGGAGAAATGTCGCCGATAACAAGCACAAGAATTGTCATAATAACGGTGGCAATGCTTACTCCCTTTGCTCCCAGCAGATTGATAAAAAGAGCGGCTGCAAGCGCTGAAGCGGTGATATTGACAATATTATTGCCGATTAAAACTGTGGAGAGAAGTTTGTCATACGCCTCAAGCATTTTTAACACAAGCCGCGCGCGTTTGCTTTTTACCGCCATGTTTTTTAATTTAATGCGGTTTAACGCGGAGAAAGACATTTCGCATGACGAGAAAAAAAACGATAAACACAGCAAAACAGAAAGAGAGATTATAATGGCAGTATAGTATGATTGTGAATCATCCATAGAAAAGGCGCCGATCAGAATCGAACTGATGCATCGCGGTTTTGCAGACCGCTCCCTTACCGCTTGGGTACGGCGCCCTAAATAAAAAAATCCCGGAAGGATTTTTTTAATTGCCTGAAGAAACCGTTTTGCGGCTTCTTCATAATAACAAGATTTTACGATAAATGATACTTTTATTTAAGTCAAGTACAGCAATTTCATTCCAGAATTAATCCAGCTGATCCCATGGAGGGAGATAATTATTTTCTTCGCTTTGATTATAGACTCTGTCATCAGGAATAAATTGAATAATTGATTCCGAGCGGGCTTCCTCATCCCTTGATATAGGACTGAAATCCGGCGCCTGCTGGTTTATGGAAGAGCCGGTTGATATTCCTGTATTAATTTCGGGAGGACTGAACTGCTGCGTATCAGGCTGATAAGCGGGGTACGGATCAAAATCAGGAATTGTTAATACAGGAAAATCCAAATTTGGGTATGGATTATAACCTGGAACTGAATAACCCTGCGTTGGATTATAATTCTGGTAGTCCTGCGGGATTGTTCCCTGCTGCAATTCTGGGAATAAATCCCAATCAAGCGTGAGCCCGATGCCGTCAAGCAAGGAATTAAAATCGTTAAGCGGCGCTGTAGAAGAAGGAAGCCTTGGCCCTGCATACTGCGAAGAGCCGTGCATATCGCAGGAACGCCCCGGAACCGTACCTTCATAGAAGGGAAGGCTTATTACTCCCTGATTGCAGTGTTCTGTTACAAGAAGACCGGATGTCCTGCATACAACAGCGTCCACAATACCCGAAGGACGGGTAAAATTCTTCTGCGGAAGCCCTCTGTGAATATCCCGCATATAATCGCCCCATGAAGGGCCTGTCAGGATAGCGCCGGTTTGGTTTACACCTAACGAATTGCCGGGTTTGTCAAAACCGTACCACATAGCGGTTGTATAATAAGGAGATGATCCTACAGCCCACGCGTCAGCCCAGTTTTGAGTTGTTCCGGTTTTTCCTCCCATAGGCATTCTGAAAGTTCTGCCGTCGTCGTCTCTGTATGTAAACTTGGATCCGTAGCCGGTGCCGTATCCCAGAATCCCCACAGAAATTCCGAATTCCAAAAGCCTTGTCATGATAAAGGCATTTTGCGGACTGATAACCTGACCGTTATTCGCCATCCTGCGCTGCTGCTGGCGCACTTCTCTTTCCGGATCAAAAATAACCATTCCATTGCGGTTTTCAATTGATCTTATCGCAATCGGAGTAACATCGCGGCCCTGATTGGCGAATATCGCGTAACCTCTTGCCATTTGTAAAGGCGATACCGAAGTTATTCCCAGCCCTAACGGATAAACGCGCGGAAAAAGACGCCGTATCTGAGCTTCGTTAGTTATACCTAAAAGGGATGCCGCCCTGCTGATTGCCGCGTCAAAACCTGTCCTCTCAAGTATATGAAGAGACGGTATGTTCAAAGACTGCGACAGCACATTGTAAAGCAGCATGGGGCCTCTCCACGCTCCGCCGTAATTGCTTGGAATATAGGGAGTGCCGTCTTCGTTATGAAACGCCATAGGACTGTCATAAATCATAGTCGCGGATGTAAATTTACGCGAATCAATTGCGGCGGAATAATATAAAGGCTTAAAAGCCGACCCCGGCTGGACGGCAGCCTGAGTAGCGCGAATAAGCTGATTTGATTCATCATACTTTGATCCTCCGATCAAAGCGGTAATATATCCTGTTTCATTTTCTATTGTGATAAGAGCGCCTTCCACTACATTCTGCTCGGTAGTTTCTTTTAACAGCGCGAAACCCGGGCCGGTTATATCTCTTAATTCGGGAATGCCGAAAGCTAAAGCCATCATATCTACTACGGGATTAAGTGTTCTTGTATAACGCGAAACCGCTCTTGCCTGATTTTGCCCGAGCGCTGTAGAGTGAACATCGGTTAAATCAAACATAAGAGTCATTAAATCAACAATGGGCTGAGCGTAGCGTATCGCCTGATTATTGCTGCTTCTGCTTTGCGCGATATATTCCCTGTTGCCTTTTTCAAGCCCTTCGGCGAAATATAATTCAGCTAACGCCTGATGTTCCAGATTAAGGGTCGTATGCACAACGTATCCGTCGCGGAAATAATCCCTTGTTCCGTACATCAGCGTTTCAAGTTCGCGCCTTACATACTCACTGAACCACGGGGCTTTATCTTCGCGCGTAAGATACGCGGAAAGAGCCGGCTGCGTCCAGTCAAAATTATCCCAATATTCGGCAAATGAAGCCTCCGCTTCTTCAGAGCTGATATAGCCGAATTCGATCATCCGCTCAAGAACAAAATGCTGCCTGTCCATAGCCAGATTCGGGTTTTTAAGCGGATCAAAACGGCTCGGGCCTGAAAGAAGAACCGCCAATGCAGCCGATTCCGCGACAGTGATATCCCTTGCGCTTTTCTTAAAGAAATATCTGCTTGCGGTTTCAACGCCGTAAGTTCCGGGCCCCATCGGCATATAATTTAAATAGATTTCCAGTATTTCATTCTTTGAATAGCGTCTTTCCATCTGGAAAGCCCACCATAACTCGATTAATTTCCTTTTAATTGACACATCGGATCTGTCAGCGTACAAAGTACCCGCGACCTGTTGGGTAATGGTAGACCCGCCGCCCGAAGAAGCTTTCCCGAAAAAATAGTAATTAATCTGCCCCCACGCGGCTCGTATTATAGCTTTGACGCTGAATCCCCTGTGATTATAAAAATCAGGGTCTTCACGGGCGAGAACAGCGTGGATTAAATGGCGCGGAAGCTCGTTTAAAGATATCAGCTCCCGTTTTTCATCGGAAGCGAATTCGGTAATTAAAACGCCGTTAATATCCAGAATCCTGGTCGGAAGCGCAGGCGCGAATTCAGCAAAATTTTCTTCGTTTTTAATATTCGCGGTCTCTGCCAGAGAAAACCCGAGCCCGGCTCCTATAGCAATAATAAAGATTATCGTAAGCGCCGCTATAAATTTGACAGCAATGGCGGAACCAATGCCTTTCTTTCCCATGATAAAATGTTACTAAGCGGAAAGCTGCCTGTCAATACCGGAATTATGGCTGCGCAGTTTCTTCAGTTCAAAGATGATTAGTATCCCGGTAACGATAAAAGCGAATCCGTCGGCGACAGGAGCGGCGGCTATAACTCCCCAAAGGCCCCAAATCTTTCCGAAAATCAAAATACAGGGGATGAGAGCAAGGCATTGCCTGAGCATTGAAAGAAAAATCGATATTTTAGGGCGTCCTGTAACTACAAAAAGATTGGTCGATACTATCTGGAAACCGGCAAGAGGAAGAAGGAGCATCATAATCCGCATTGCGCGGGGAGCGAACATCATGATAGCGCCGCTTCCGTCCGGCGCGAAAATTCTGACAAGCTGGACTGGAAAAAACATTCCTACGGCAAACCCGGTAACGCAGATTAAAGTCGCGGCTGTAATCGCGCCCAGATACGCGCGCAGCACACGGTCAAATTTTTTAGCGCCGTAATTAAAACCGAGTATCGGCTGTACTCCCTGATTAATTCCGAAAACAGGCATTAGAATCATCATTAAAACAGCGCCGAAGATATTCATTCCTGAAAGAGCCACATCGCCTCCGTTTGCGACTCCAAGAGACTGCGCGCCGTACCAGCCCATGCTCATGTTGTTTAAAAGCTGCACGGTTGACATTAAAAACTGAAGCAGAAACTGCGCGGAACCGAAAGCCATTATCTGCAAAATTACAGCTCTTTGCGGTTTAAAGACACGGAGAGTTAACCTTACCGCAGCTTTTTTGCTCATGGCGAAAAACATAATATAAACAGTTACGGTAAACTGTGAGACAACAGTCGCCCACGCCGCGCCTTCAACTCCCCATTGGAATACGATTATAAACAGAGCGTCAAAAATAATGTTAAGAACGGCGCCGAGTATCATGCCGATCATTGTAATGTTCGGAAAACCCTGCGCTCTTGTACAGTGAGACAGGCCGAAGCTTAACATAAAAAACACTATACCGTACAGCGTTATGCGAAAATAATCCCTGCCGTAAGCAAGCGCTTCGCTTCCTTCCTGCGCTCCCATAAGTGAAATTACAGGATCAAGAAAAATCAAAGCGGCAACCATTATAAGAACGCTTAAGCCGGACAGCAGAAAAAAACAATGATTGAACGCGTTTTCAGCTTCTTGTTTTTTACCCTGCCCAAGACGCATGGAGATCATATTCGCGGCTCCTATGCCGAAAAGCATCGCAAACGCCATGCCGATTGTCATTAAAGGCAGGATAAGGGAAATTCCGCCAAGCGCGGTTTCATTTACAAAATTACCTACAAAGATTCTGTCAACAAAATTATACAGCGCGTTTACAACCATTCCTGTTATCGCGGGAATTGAATAACGGATAAGCAGTCTGCCGACAGGTTCTGTTCCAAGAAGTGAAGCCGGATCAGGTTTAATCTGAGCGCGGGAGTTTTCCGGTTCAGAGGGATTATTATTTTCTTTTATATTACTATGCTGTTCGTCAGATGATATATTTTTTTCAGACATTGTAAATTATTCTCAGCTCCTTAAATAAATTTTCATTTAATCATCGCGGCCAATATCCTTAATTCATACGCAGCCCAATGAACAATTAAAAGACGCAGACAATCGTATTCATTCATTTCCTCATCAAGCACTGTTTGCGAGAAAACCGCTCTGACCGCGGCTGTGTTCCTTGATGGTTCCTCAGCAAGCGCAATAATCCATAAGGAGAGCTCTTCGCCGTTTTTATCTTTAACGTAACCGCTGACCGCGCTTTGAAAATTTTCAGCGCATTCGATAATTTTTGTGACATTGTCTTTGGAAATTTTCTTTTTATTTAAAATAGTTTTAACATATTCATGCGCCGCTTCAATTTCATCAAACGCGAGAGCGGAAGCAAGCGAGTTATTTGACGAATAACGAATGAAAATTTTGTAGAATGTTTTCTGCGTGTCAATGATTGCGGCGATTGCGAGGATTACCTCGTCTCTTAAATACGGTCTTTCATCCCCGCCCCGCAGAATATCCAGCAATACAGGTATCGATTCCGCGTTATGATAAAGCCCCAGCGCTTCGCTGCCCATTATGCTAAGACGCGGATTTTTCGTATCATGAATTATTTTTTCAATTTCAGGGCGGAACGCCTCATCCTTCATTTTAGCGAGCGCGATAATAGACTCGCCCGCAAGCATGTAATCTCCTGAATACGCGAGTTCGCGGAGCTTTGGAACAGCAGCGGCGCAGCGGTGCTTTCCCAGAGTGCGGGCCGATATATACGCCGTAGTGTAGGGGTTATTTGTAATATCCTCGATCAGAGCTTTCTCGGCGTTTTTATCAAGCTCATTTAACTGTTCAAGCGCTCTGATCGAATCAATGCGCGTCGCAAGGCTCGGCGAGCGGGCGCGTTCAAGAAGTCCGTCAATCGCAAGGCGGGAAGGAGTGTCGTGTAACGCTCCTATCAGGATTTTTTCTTCATCTGAATCTTTCGCCTTGTTTAATCTGTCAAGAAGACTGATTGCGCGCAAATCCCTGAATGAGAAAATAACTTCAAGCGCGTTGGAAAGAGGAAGAGAACCCAAAGATTTCATTTTACCCTGCTTGGTAAGGGCAAGTATTGTCAGGCCTATCATAATAATATATAAAATTTTAAAAGAAACAAAAGGAGTTAAACCGATAAAAAGAAGCAAATCAATAAGAAGCCCGGAAAGAAATGTGCCGCTCGCGCCTGCGATACCCAGTATAAAAAAATACAGAATACCCATATCAAGCATTTTTTCCGGAGGAACCAGCCCAAGAAAATATGTCTGCGCGATCCCTTCGGATCCAAGATAACCGAAATTAAGCATAAAAAATAAAAAGAACATGAAAAGAATAGCGCCGGTAACATTCTCAACGGCAGACAACGGGAAAAAAACAATTGGAATCAAAGTGACTAATCCAAGCGTCAGGCAGACAAGAAAAAGCGGTTTCGCGCCGAGCCGATCCACAAGAAATTTAACCAGCATTCCGGCGACAAGAAAACCAAACCCGCCGAAAACGGAATAAAGGGAAATCAATCCGTCGCTGTGGGAAAAAACTTCGCGTGCGTAAACAACCACAAATGTTCGCGTAACGCCTGACACAAGAACGACAAGAAAGAAAATAAAAATAAAATGACGCAGATAATCCTGCGAGAAAGCTTCTTTAAAAATATCGGCAAGCTTCATTCCGGTTCCATCTTTTTCGCGCGGCGGTTCAGGAACATTTTTTATCATTATTCCGCTGATAACGCCTGTGATTACTCCCGCTCCAAGAAGAATGGAAAAAACAAAGATCGGCGGCTCCATTCCCAGAATCATCGCTATAAAGAAACTGCCGAACATTCCTATGGCGCTGTTGATTATCTGAATCTGCGTCATATAACTGCCTCTGTCAGGACCGGACGCGAGTAAATTTAAAACAGGATTATTGCCTATCATGCCAATGCCGCGGAAAAGATGAAAAAGCAGCACGCCAAGCATGATTAGAAAAAGCGCGGTATTCCGGTTGCCGGCGTAATCGACAAACGGCGCAGCTACCGCCAATATCATGCAAATTGATCTTACAATCCACCCAAAGCTGTAAATCCCGATAATTGAAAAGCGTTTTGAAAGCAGTTTACCTACAGGCAGCAGAAACAGTGAAATATAAAAAGCCGAACTCATAAATCCGATATATGTCGGAGAAGCGCCAAGACGTAAAACAAAAAGGGTCAGAATAATACCAACCAGTAAATTCCATGAGACAGCGTTAAAAATATTAAATACATGAAAAGCTTCGCGGGCTTTACTAAGACGGTAGGGAGAGAGATGCACAGCCATATTAACAAACTGTATCAATATGCCGGATTTAATACAAGGTTTACGGAATCATTCATTATTTTCGCCGCCGACTGTGACAAAAAGCGTAAAAAAGGTCAGATCATCGCCGAACGGAGTAAAAGAATAATTTATCTTAGAGCTTATCCGCCGGGCTATCTCAATAAAACCAAGGCCTGCTCCCTTGCTTCCGGCATTATTATCAACGGAGCGCATTTGCTCTTTGTAAAAAACGCGGAGAGCATTTTTATCCAGCGTATTTAAATAATCAATTCTGTTTCTCACCATTTCCACATTTTTGCTTTTCATGGTATTTCCGGTTTGAATAAAGAAGGTATTGCCTTCCCTGCCGAGTATAAAAGTGCCTTTCGGAGATTCGACCGGGCAGGCGTTTGTATCCTGAAAATTTTCTTTTTCTTCGGAATACATCAGCATATTGTTTAATTGCTCGACAAATACAGAAAAAATTTCCTGCGATGTGTTTAACGGTATCTTGTCAAATTCCATGCGTTCTTTAAGATTCCCGGCAAGGCCGCCTATGCCTTCCGACCATAAAGGCCCTGAATATACCAAAGTGATTTTTTTCTCTTTCAGCATATCATGCCAGCCAATCATATCAATAATCATAATTATTCTCCAATTTTTAATTAATCATTTTTGATTAATCGTCATTAATTACTATATTAAAAGTTAAATTTTTAATTCCTTCCTGAAGATCTTCTCCGCACTCAATCACAATTTCATTATAGCTGGAAGAAATCCAGTTAATGATTACTTTGTTTTTATCAGAGACATGACTGTCCATTTTCATCATTAAATTCAAAAGAACCTTAACAGTGGAACTGTTAAAATAATCCATAATACAGTCAAATGTAAAAACACCGAAATCTGTTTTAAGAAAACCGTCCAGCCAGTTATTTATTTCATTGAAAAATTCAATGACATTCTCATGAAAGCTCCTGCCGGTAATTTTCATATAACCTTTTTCTTCATCTATTAAAATATAAGGCGTTGATGCTGTTTTCTGCCGTTCCAGATGAAATGCCATAATTAAAACCTCCTAGTATAATATTATATGAAGAATCAAGAGTTCAGTAAGATCGTTTATAAACATCCTTATATTTTCTAACAGAAACGCTAATTTTTCAACTTAAAACTAATTAATTCAAAATCATCAACTCTGGATGTTTCGCCCCTGTGGCCCTCAAACGCCGCCCATATTTTATCAGAAATAACAGATTGATTGTTATTATGGTTTTCCAGAATGGCGCGTGTGAAATTGTTATATCCGAACGGACCTGGATTTATGCCGCCGGGCTGATCAAAAAGACCATCCGAAGCGATATAGAATTTATTTTCGGGATTTACGGGAATATTAACAGAAATAATATCATCACTGTTTTTTATTTTTCCTTCGCCTACATTTATTCTCTGCCCTTTGATTTTTGTGACGTTTTTTCCGTCACACACAAAGATATGAATATGGCCTGACGAAGATGTAATATTGCCGTCATTGGCGATATATAGAACAGCTAAATCACAGCCGTCTTTTATATTAAGACTTCTGGCTCCTTCCCTCCTTGCGTTAAGCACAGAAAAAAGCCGTTTATCAAGTTCCCATATAACCTGCCTGGTATTTTTATAATTGTTTTCGGTTACCAAAGATTCAAACGTTGATACGACAAGCATGGTTAAAAGAGCGCCCGGAGTTCCGTGGCCTGTGCAGTCGCAGACGCAAAGAAGCGCGCCTTCCTTAAATTTTTTAATCCAGTAAATATCGCCGCCGACAATGTCTCTTGGTTTCCAAATAATGCTGTAATCGGAAAATATTTCCTTAAACAGATTTTCACTGGGAAGGAGATTTTTCTGTATTTTACCCGCGTATTCAATGCTGGAAATAACCGCTTCTCTTGCGGCTTCAGCGCGGCCTTTGGCAAGCCTTGATTCATTAGCTGCATATATGGAAACAATAACTACCATCATTACGATCATCATCGCGACAAATAAAACAGTCATTCCTGTTTTAAGAGAGTCCGCAATGCTGACGCGCTGAACAGCGGCAATATACCAGGCTAAAGCGGGTATCTCGCCGATAACTGCGACGCCTCTTACAGCTTTAGTTTCAAGGAATTTAATTCCGCCGTAATCAAGTTCATTAATCCCAACGAGAATTTCATCCCAATATTGATTCAGTTTGTCTTCTATTCTGACTTTATTCGCGACAAGTCTTATATCTTTGGCTCCGGTAATTTCATAAGCCGCGTTGAAGAAATAAGTGTCCGCGTTTCCGGAATGATCTTCGTATAAAACATTAATAAAATCCGACAGTTTAATTCCCGTTCCGACAATGCCGATCGTTTTTCCATCATCGCCTGATACAGGCGCGTTTATCCATAAATTTGTTATGCCTAAATCAGGATTATAATTAATGTTGAAATTATAAATTTCAGTTTCATATAAAGTCATCGGATACCAGTAATTATCGGGATTTAAGTGATCCAGAAAATACGGCTCAAAGTCGTCGGAATAAAATATTTTATCAATATCATTAATCCAGAAAACCGAGCCTGCTGAGAATGCACGTCTGTACGCGGCAAATTCCTCAAAAGCCAGCTTTTCAAGATCGGGATCTGCGGGGTTAACAAAATACCTTTTAATTAAAGGGGAATCCGCCATTTTTAACGCAATGGCAATTTCACTGTTTACAGAAGCTTCCAGTCTGAGCCGTTTAAGCTCAATCGTTTTCATCAGTTCCTGGCCGGTATTATTAAGCAGGAAATGTCCCATTATTGTAATAAACGCAATGCTCCCGACAGAGAATATTATTAAAAACAAAACAGAAGAAAAGATAATGATTCTCCCGCGCTCAGACCCGCGGAAAGAAGGTATTCCTGATAGTTTTAATTTTAGCATTACTTACTTTTTAATGTCTTTTCCTGTCAGATATTTCCGCAGAACCCTGAAAAATTCATCAATGTCAAGCGGCTTGCCGACATGATCATTCATTCCTGCCGCAAGGCATCTTTCAACATCCTCGCTGAAAACGTTAGCTGTCATGGCGATTATTGGTATTTGCTTACGCGTGTTCCTTCGGTTTTCACCTTCGGTGAAACCCTCGGCAGAGGCATTAAATAATGCTTCTTCAATTTTCCTGATGTTGCGGGTGGCCTCATATCCGTCCATTTCCGGCATCTGCACATCCATAAGAATTAAATCATATTCATCAGGTGAACTGCTGAACATGGAAACCGCTTCCAGTCCGTTTTCGGCGCAGTCTATTGTTAAAAAAGTCGGCTCTACAAGCGTTTCTACAATTTCGCGGTTTATCTCAACATCCTCAGCAAGAAGGATTTTATACCCTTTAAATAATTCGCGGCTGTCAGTAACCGCTTTATCAGGACTGTGCTGCAGCCCGATTGCTTCAGTAATAGTATCAGCGATTGCGGACGGAAACAGAGGTTTGGAAAGGAACTTGTCAACGCCCGCTTTTTTAGCTTCGTCCGCTACAGCGCTCCATTCAGCGGCTGTAATCATAATTACAATAGTATGTTCAGGCGATTTAGACCGCGCTTTTAATTGTTTCGCGAGCATAATGCCGTCAGTTTCCGGCATTTTCCAGTCTACAAAATAAATATCGTACATGCCGTTTTTCTCAATAAGAGACAGAGCCTGCGCGGCGTTTTTCGCGGTGTCGCATTTAGCGCCGAATCTCTGCATAATCTCTTCAAAATAACTAAGGACATCGGAATCGTCATCAACAGCCATTATTTTTATATTGCCCCAATTCAATCCTATATCAGAGAGACCCGGCATTGTTTTTACTCCGCGCTTTGCTTTAAAAGTAAATGAGAACGCTGAGCCTTTTCCGATTTCAGATTCCAGTTCAATACAGCTGCCCATAAGCTCAATAATGTTTTTTGAAATAACAAGCCCAAGCCCTGTACCTCCGAATCTGCGCGATGTGCCGGATTCAGCCTGATGGAATGAACGGAAAAGCTGCTGCTGCTGCTCGGGGCTTATGCCGATTCCGGAATCTTTAACGGTAATTTGAATCGAATAAAAATCGTCTTCCCTGCCCAGAAAGCGGGTTTCAAGACGGACAAAACCTTCCTCCGGCGTAAATTTTACAGCGTTGCCTAAAAGATTAGTTATAACCTGCGCAAGGCGCTGATCGTCGCCGATTAAAGTGCACGGGATTGATTTATCTATATGGACTGTCAGTTTCTGTTTTTTTTCATCCGCCCTGAAAGCGACAATATTTACAACACGCTGAAGCATTTTCTCAAAATCAAATTCTTCATGCGAAAGCTCGAATTTATTAGCCTCTATTTTTGACATGTCAAGAATATCGTTAATGACACCTAACAGATGCTGCGAGGCGTTTTCTATCTTTTCAAAGCAGTAATCCTTGCGCGACACATCATTGGCGGATTTCCCGATAACTGTCATGCCGATAATGGCGTTCATCGGCGTGCGGATTTCGTGGCTCATGTTCGCAAGGAACGCGCTCTTTGAACGGTTTCCCTGTTCCGCCTGTTCCCGCGCGTTAATAAGCTCCGTAATATTAACCGCGTGCTGAAGGTGAACTTTGCTGCCGTCAGGCCAGTCAATAAAACAGTCCGAATGGCGTATATGCGCATCCAAAACATCAACATAATCATCCCAGATAATTACCTGATCCGGATTCTTAATCAGTTCAAAACACGGGCAGAATTCACATTTCTTGTCTGTACCCCGAAGAATGTTATAGCAGAGTTTTCCGACAAGATCGTCGCTTTCCTTGCCAAGCACTTTCTTCATGTAATTGTTGATAAAGAGAAGTTCGCCTGTTTTCGGGACAGTAATGTAAATAAGCGCGTCTATACCGTTCAGGATGCTCTCAAGGGATTTGAGAGCGATGTTTTTTTGCTTGTTCGCTTCGTTGGCTTCTGTTACGGCTGTCTCAAGGCGCACTCTTATATTATTACGGCTGATCGCGTTTACTATCGTCCGGCTTGCGGAGCGCAGGATTAATTCTTCGTTTTCGGTAAACAGCCGTTCCTTAGTGTAATTGTCATAGCCGATAAATCCCCAGAATTTTTCCTGTATAAATACCGGCATAATAAAGATCGAGATTATACCGCGCGTCATCAGGTGGTCTTTAAGATTAGACTGCATATCGCGCACCAGCAAACTGACGCTGTTCCCCTGCGATGCCAATTCCTTTAAAAATATTTTTTCATCGTATTTTAAATCTTCCGTAAGAACGCCGTGTTTGTCGCGTGTTTTGAAACATCCGCGGTCCAGCTCGTAAATTTCAGAGCAGTAATCTCCGTCCTTTGAGTTGCAGTTCTTCCATATGCAGACACGATCAACATTCACAGCGTTTGATATAATTTCCATGGCGTGCTGAAGAGAATCTTCAAAAAACGTTTCCGGTTCAATTAAAGTGGAAGATACCTTGTTCAGCGCTTTAAGAAGCTCATCCTGCTCATGAAGATGCCGGGTCAGTTTTTTTATATCGGTTAAATCGTACAGAAAGCCGATTCCGATAAACTCATCTTCGTCCTTGACACGTATTAGCGTAATATCGCAATGAACCGGTTTACCGTACGCTGTCTGGTGAGGCCATTCAAATCTGACAGTTTCGCCTTTCATAGCGCGGTTAGTCTGGTCATATGCCGCTTCCAGAGCTTTGCGGCCGTCCGGCAGATACTCAGGCGAGAAATCCTCATAATAACGATCGATAATCTGCTGTTTTGGAGCGTCAAACATTTGAGCCAGTTTATCGTTTACATTGGTAACTCTTGGAGTGCCGTCAAAGAAAGCCAGGCCAACCGGCAGATTATCAAGAATCGCCTGATTTATTCGGGCAGCCTTGATAATCTCCTTTTCCATTTTTTTGATATTACGCAGATCATATAAAAACGCGAGAATAATCAATTCATCATCAACACGGACGCATGTTTGCGTAAGATCGCATGGAACCAGTTCGCCGTCAGATGTTTTATGAGGCCACTCGATCCTTATCGATTCGCCGACGCTTGCTCGTTTTATAATATCAAAAGCTACAGGAAGCGTAGGACGCCCGTCAGACAGATACTCCGCTGAAAAATCCTCAAAATAACGATCAATAATTCTCTGCTTTGGAGCATTGAACATTTTTGTAAGCTCAACATTACAGTCAGTAATTACCGGAGGATTACCGGTTAAAACAGAAAGACCTACCGGCATGGAGTCCAATATCGCCTGATTTATCTTTGCCGTTCTGTTGATCTCTTTTTCCATTCTTTTTATATTTCTAAGATCATAAGTAAACGCCAATATAGTGTATTTACCGTCTCTTTCTATAGACGTCACTGTAGTCTCGCATGGTATAACCTCGCCGTCTTTTGACTTATGAAGCCATTCAGATGCGACATTCTCACCTGTTTCAATCATATATTTTAATATTTTTTGAGTTTTTACGACGGTGTTTTCTCCGTCAAATTGATTTACAGGTGAAAATGAATAGAAATTATCAATGTAATCCTGTTTTGTGGTACCGCAAATTTTTAATATTTCTTCGTTACAATCAATAACGTTGATATTTTCATCAAAAATTGTAAGACCAATAGGCGCGGATTTTATAATAGCTTCGTAAAATGTATGCGCCTCGGTTAATTCGCGCTCCATTTGCGCCCGAATAATCGCGTTGGCGCACAGAAACGCGGCGGAACGAAGCATTTCAACGGTTTCATCATCAAAACAGCGTTCATTACGCTGATCACCGAAGATTATAAAGCCCCAGAAAACCCCTTTAAGAAAAATAGGAGTTATTAATACAGAAACGGTGCCATATTTTTCAAATATGCTTCTGTTGGACATCGTTTTTACAGGGCCGTTAATAACATCACCGCCTGAAAGCAGACTTTCCCAGTTCGGAGCGTATTTTGAGTAAGAAACATCAGTAAGCTCTGCAATTGGCAGTGTTGTACCCCCGGATTCTCTGTCCCAGCGGTAAATTTGCGAAGTATATAAACCGTCAGGTTTTGATTTATTCCGCCAGACATTCAACCTGTCCAGATCCGCTATATCGGCTATTAAACCCATACCGGTTGTCATCATTTTATCAAAATCTTCTTCTGTATAGGATAAAAAAATCGCACCCGCTTTATTAAGGGTGTCCGACATTTTTTTTCTTCGTTCCAGAGCTTTAATTGTTTCTTTTAGATCGGCGTTTATATCCATATATTCCCAATATAATAAATATACAAAATTAATTTATAAAAAAGAAAAACAAAAATATCTATTATATAATAAATTATCGCTGTATTTATACATTAAAGCAATGCTTTAAAAAGGTTTTATATTAAGGTGAGACTTCAGCTTTCGGGACAACAGCCTTAATTAATGATCATGTTTTTCCGCCTGAGTTACTGTCTCTCTTATCGGAATCATTTACTGTTACATTTTTCCGGGTATTTAATTGAGTAGCCATCATTCCGGCAAGCATCAGAAAGAAGCCAAGCAATGTCCAGCCGCCGATTTTTTCCGAAAGCAGTAAAGCGCCGCCAAGCGCCGCAAAACAGCCTTCAAAACAAAGAATGATTGTCGCGTGGGCCGGCGGCGATTCCCTCTGAGCGACCACCTGAAGTGTGTAAGCGATTCCGACAGAACAAAACCCTCCGTACAGAATGGGAATCAGCGCTTCAGCCGGAAAAACGACTGTCCCGTTAAAAAGAGAGTCAATTAACGCGGGAAAAGGAAGCCACGAAAAAAGACCTTCGCTCAAGAGCTCCGGATCAATGTTTTCAACAGACTGAACAACAAACGGCTCTGCGAGAAACGCGCAAATTAAAGAAAATATACCGCAGACTGCGAATTGCCCCGCGGATAATTCCACCGGATCAAGAGAGGAACCGTGATTCTCTGAATCAGCGTCAATCTTCGGTGTATCAGGATGAAGTTCAATTGAAATATCCTGTCTAAAATCAGAATTCATAAACCTGTCAATAAGAAGAACATGCACAGTCCAGAATACCGCGCTTATAATTACAATAATGTCGCCGGGATTTACGGAAGGACGCCCCGCAATGCTGATAAAATAAAGACCGGATAATGTAAGAAATGAGCCAATCCATGTGTGAAACATGGTTTTCCGCCCCAGGAAAATTCCCAGAACAGGCGTGAAAACTACATAAAGCCCTGTTATAAAACCGGCGTTGCCTGCGGTTGTAAAAATCATCCCAAACTGCTGAAAAATAACGGCAATAAAGAGAACGCTGCCCGCCGTTATGGAAGGAATGATTAAACGCCGAAACGGCCGTAAAGAAGCTCCTGATTTTTTTCGCCTGATAAAAATAAGGGGAAACAGAGAAATGCTTCCTAAAATAAAACGAATCCCGTTAAAAGCAAAAGGCCCAATGTGTTCCATTCCGGAACGCTGGGCCACAAAACCAAAACCCCAAACAGCCGCGGTAAAGAGCAGAAGAAAATCCGCGCGCAAAGCGGCTTTATTAAATTGCTTATTCATTTTTAAATTATGCGTGTTTACATTTTAATTTTCTTCGCGAATCAGAACTTCAATAAAACCCGCAGCGCTGATTTTATCAAGAGTTGACTGTATATTAGATCCCCTAACGCCTGCAATTACCACCCGGAAATATTCAACATTATTACTGTTAATAAAAGGTTCATATTTTGGTTCAAGCCCTGCGTTTTTCAGCCTTTCAAATGCGTCCACAGCATACCTTGCATTTGTGTAAGAGCCGACCTGTAAGCGGTAATTTTTCGCCGGCATTATGTTAATATCCGGGATTATCGTCAATTGACGGGCAGGATTTTGAGGCTGCGAACCAAACGAAGAGGATTGCTGAGTAACAGCAGGTTCGGTTATGTATATACTGTCAACAAAAGTAGTTAACAGCGCAACTTGCGGTTCTGCATGTGTTCCGGAAGGAACCGCCGGTATTACGATTTGCTCTATGCTTTGAACTATCACAGGCGCTGTCCCAGTAACAATCATGTCAAGCTGTTCAGCGGCTGCTCTTGAAATATCAATTATTCTTGCGGAAACAAACGGCCCGCGATCATTAACCCTGACAATAACGCTTCTGTTGTTATGCTGATTTATAACAACAAGCATGGTATTGAAAGGCAAAGTCGGATGAGCCGCTGTCAGATGCGATGAGTCAAATATCTCTCCTGACGCAGTCGGACGCCCGTTAAATTCACTTCCGTACCATGAAGCAATACCTTCCTGCCGGAAGATTTCCGCGCTCTGAGCCATTAATTGAAACGGAATTAAAGCCGATAAGAGCAGAATAAGTATAAATAAATATTTCTTTTTCATATTCATAATATCGGCATTTAAAATACTTACATAAAGTTAACAATATAAACAAAAAAAGTCTGGCGACGACCTGCTTTCCTACGTTTTAGAAACGCAGTATCATCAAGAGGGGAACCTTCGCATGACCACTAAAGCGATCATGCTCGGTTGAGGTTCGGCGCGGGAGGGCGCGTATCCTACGGATACGAGACTTCCGTGTTCGGAAAGGGAACGAAAGTTAACTGACATTAAAAAAAGAGCTGCTTAATTTTAAGCAGCTCTTGTAAAAAACAAAAAAAAGCTTGGCAATGACCTACTTTCCCACACCTTAGAGATGTAGTATCATCGGCGCGGGAGGGCTTAACTTCCGTGTTCGGAAAGGGAACGGGTGTGCCACCTCCGCAATAATCACCAAGCAATACTCACTAAATAATAAATCAGGAATAATAAATAAGAAATCAGGGAAGAAAATCTTTATTTCCAAATTCTTACCTCTTATTTCTTATTTGGCTCCTGGGAACAATAATATGGTCAAGCCTCACGGCAGATTAGTATTGGTCGGCTGAACATGTTACCATGCTTAGACCTCCAACCTATCGACCAGGTAGTCTTCCTGGTACCTTTAGGGGGGTTAAACCCCCAGGGATGGTTTATCTTGAGGCAGGCTTCCCGCTTAGATGCCTTCAGCGGTTATCCTTTCCGAACGTAGCTACCCAGCGCGTGCCCTTGGCAGGACAACTGGTACACCAGAGGTTCGTCCATTTCGGTCCTCTCGTACTAAAAACAGCTCCTCTCAAACATCCAACGCCCATGGCAGATAGGGACCGAACTGTCTCGCGACGTTCTGA
>Ga0209755_10001010_pt1 | contig 47179 bp, 38 predicted proteins | sample TergutCo191P1_FD_187301 | JGI IMG/M metagenome (GOLD analysis project Ga0209755, IMG submission 187301) | Cornitermes sp. P1 segment gut microbial communities from Petit-Saut dam, French Guiana - Co191P1 (SPAdes) (version 2) | ecosystem: Host-associated > Arthropoda: Insects > Digestive system...
TCAGTAAACGTGTGTTTCGATGGAAATTGTGCGTATACAGTAAACAACATTAAACAACGAAAAATAACTACGTAAAGTAATTTTTGTTGTGGAATTGCTTTGATATACTGGTTTGCATGTATTTCAACTTTTTAAACCGTTCACCATTCTAGGCAACTGGCTATCTTATCTAAATCACTGCCAATATGAGGAGCCATAAGTATGCAACAAGTGATAAAAACATTCGCAACAACTAACGGCAAATATGTATATGACAGGGAGACAAATTCAATTTTATCGCTCAGCGACGAGGAGTTTCTTGCTTGCCGTAAAGTCGAAAACTCAGAAGCAACCGATGATGACTGGTTGGTTTTGAAACGTCACACTGAGCAAGGCTTTTTTAGACCGACTAACATAAAAGAAATACTGCATCCATCAACACAATTTCTGCCGTTTTATTTAGAAAATGGCATGAATCAACTAACTATGCAGGTCACACAAAATTGTAATCTCAGGTGCAGCTATTGTGCATACTCGGGTATATACAATAACCAGCGAACCCACTCAAATAAGTCAATGCAGCTTGAAACCATGTATGAATGTGTTGATTTTATAATGAAACGCTCAAGGAGTGTTGATGAAATATGCTTAGGTTTCTATGGTGGAGAACCTCTTCTGGAATTTGACAACATTAAGAAATGCGTGGCTTATGTAAATGAAAAATACCGTGGTCGTCCTGTTAGCTTCACTGTGACAACAAATGGTACTTGTCTTGATGCCAGTATCGTAGAGTTTCTCCTGGCTAATAACTTCAGCACGGTAATTAGCATTGATGGTCCACGCGACTTACATAATATGAATAGAGTCTATGCTGATGGCAGTGGATCGTTTGATAGTATTATCGAGAACATTAATTTTGTTAAGAAAAACTATCCGGATTATTTTAACAAAATCTCATTTATTACAGTAGTTGCACCAGGCACGGATTTTTCTTGTATTAATAGTTTTTTCAGTGTCGATGATGTACTGTCGGATAGTTCAATTATGGTTAACACCGTAAGTGGATTCGGTGCGAGTAAAAACATTGCCTATGATGATTTATACACAGTCACAGATAGTTACCAAAAAACTAAGATTTTACTGTCAGCAATAGGTCTATATAGCGAAGAAAAAACATCGAAACTTTTCGCTTCTAACTTATCGCTAATCGAGAATTTAACTCACGGTTTATCAAGAAGTGGGTTGCCAGAGAAATTCCATCCTAGCGGTCCATGTGTACCAGGTGTAATGCGTCCGTTTGTTGATGTCGAAGGAAACATTTTTCCTTGTGAACGTGTCAGCGAGAAATCGCCAGTTATGCAAATCGGACACATTAAAACAGGGTTTAATTTGAAGAAGATAGAAGATATCTTAAATGTCGGCAAGTTGACCGAAAAAGAGTGCTTGGTTTGTTGGAATTTAATTCATTGCGGGATGTGTGCCGCCGCTTGTGATGGTGGCAGTTATCTTAGCTCTGAGATGAAATTGCTAAATTGTGATGCGGTAAAAGCCAAAACACTCGAAAACCTTGTTACTGTGTGCTTATTGCATGAGCATGAAGTAGATATAAAGGTACTTACTCAGAATAAAAAATCACTAGAAAGGCAATTTATAGGGTATGATTAAGGATTTAGCCATCTTTCCAATAACAAAAAATATGTGTGCCGTTGCCAGAAACAATATTTTACTTCAAGATTTTGAAATAAAATATCTACTTTCACCGAGTTTTCTCGGCTTAGGCGGAAAAGATATTTGTCATGTTGATGGTGGCGATGAGTCTGGTAAATATATCACCGACTATTCTCACGATAAATTGACATCTTGCCACACTTTGTTCGTAGATTATGATGAGAATATCAAAGAGATGGCTATTTACAAAGAAGTTATAGAAGCAGCTCTGTCCGCTAATGTCGATGTGATGATGTCAAGGGAAATTACAAAAAGGCTCGGAAAAACTGTATCCACGCAATATGACAGTCATACTCTTAACATAAATTCTGAGGTGGATAGGCTATATAGTGTACGAGTCCCTGTCGTAACTGTCTTGTCTCAAGGTGTTCGAGTCGATCAGTTCGCCGTTGAATTAAGTCTCCGCAAGCATTTCATAAACTCTGGTTATAATGTGTCGCAGTTTGGTTCGTCTGAAGCAAGTGCGTTATTTGGGTTTCAAGCTTTTCCGAGTTTTTTGTTTGATTCGATTTGTGGTTATGAAAAGGTTCTTAAGTTGAATAAGCACATAAAAAAAATTACAGAAGATGAAAAGTCAGATGTTTTGATATTAGGGGTACCGGGCAGCACTATGAAAATAAATGACCAATTATTAAGCGGTTTAGGGTTAATCCCGTTCATAGTGTGTAATGCCGTAAAATGTGATTTAGCCATTTACTGTTTATACTATGAAGATTTCAAGGAAAAATATTTTGACGAAATATCCAATCATTGCCTGTATAGATTTGACATCCCTGTTAAGCACTTTAATATTGCTAACTCATCACTTGTGCCGGATACCAGTTCAGAAACACCAAAAGAGAACTATATTGACTTAAAAAGTACTTTTGTTTTTGACCACTTACTTAACAATACATCGTATAAAAGGCACAAATTGTTCAATATCCTCGATAATAAGTCAGCTACTGCGCTATGCTCCAATGTCATTGATGAACTTTCCGATAATGTGGATGAGTTAAGATAAGGATGATAATTTATGAAAAACATAACGAAAAAGAAGCTTCTAAAGGCTATCAATAAAATTTTCGCCATTTCTGAGTACGATGAGGATGATTACATATTCAGCCAGAAATATTCAATATCACCGGTTGTAATGGTATACATATTACTGGAGTTGGCTCAATCGTTTGATGTCGAAATAACAGATAGCTTTATAGATGCACTTGATTTATGTACATTTGGGCAATTAGAAAGATTAATATCCAAGGAAATGTGAAGTATTGCAAATTATTGTGCAGATAAAAACTAAATCCTGATGCAAAGATGGCATTTGATAAATAACTCGTATAGGGGTAACTTCAATGGTATTAATAATAGAAAACCCTATAAGAAGTTTAGAAAGGAGGACTCAAGAAATGAAGAAGTTGCGAAAACGTACGTACCGCACAGAGCAAAGCCTCGAATCTTATTCGTGTACTTGCACGTGCACCGAACTTTGTTCCACGAACTGCACTTGCACGTGCTCTGGTGGAACAGCTTTTTCAACGACCGCCAGGCAGACAACCGACATTAGAACGTTCAGTAATTTTTCTACAAATCACAGTACACGACAAAGGGACGTTTCAGCAACAGGTCCGTTTTGTACGCAGTAAATTATGCATATGTATTCACAAGCAAGGGGCTCTTAGCTTGTGTTACATGAGAAAGGAGGAAATTAAACGAAATGAAAAAGTTAAAAAAACGTACGCACCGCACAGAACAAAGCCTTGCATCATATTCGTGTACTTGCACATGCACCGAACGTTGTGCTACGAACTGTACTTGCGCGTGCTCTGGTGGAGTGGCATTTTCAACAAACGCTGGGCAGGGTACAGTGGTTGTATCGTTCAATAATTCTTATACAAATCAAAGTACACGGCAAAGAGATTTTTCAACTACAGGTCAATTTTGTCCGCAGTAAACTCATTTCGTTTGTATATGAGCGGTAATTGGTTTGCCGCTCATATACATATCATTTTTGTATGGGGGAGTGTTTTTATCAATGAAAAAGCAACTAATTATACTAGCACTACTTTCAATATTCATTTTATTATTATCTGCATGTTCACAGTATGAAGATGAAGAGACTGCCGCTGTTGGGCATTCCTCTGCCGAGGTCGCAAAATTTGCTGTTTATGGGATTGAAACGCATATCTATCTTTCTGAGCGCATCCATCTGGCTATCCCGGCGGGGAGATTAGTGCAGGGTTCAATAAATCATGAGAGGACGATATTTTACTATTATATTGACATTAGGGATTTTCCCTACATAACAACCACTATAGCAAGCCATGATGTCGATACGGGAGATGCATGGCATATGGAGCTCCCGTTTACCCCCGGCACGGAGGTTGTGGGTATAACTGTTACGGACAGCGGGGACGTAGGAATTTTTGCGGTAGAGCATATAGACGATGAGCATGAATCCTCAATCACAGCCTTTTATGCCGAATATGATATAGAAGGCAATGAGCTTTCCCGAAGATATTTTGAGAATCTTTTAGACTATGAGGCGAGGACAATAAGTGTCGAGCAGGTGATTTTTACCGATAGCCATGTCGTGCTGCTCGTTAGCCACTTGGAAATGCGCCGTTATAGGTCAACAATACACATTATAGACATAGAATCTGATGAAGTTGCGATGCTGTATAGTGATTCCACTTTCTTCCGCAACTCCTTAGCATACATTGGTGACGGGCGTATTGCTTTGCGTGAGTTTTTAGGTGCTGGCACTTTGTTCACGATAATCAGTCTTACAGAAGGCACATGGGGTGAAACCCTCACAACTACAAGCACTGTTATTTTTTCGGTTTTTGAAGCATGCAGGGCAAGCCCGTTTGACCTGATGATGAGCGATGATAACTATCTGTTTGGTTACAGCTCGGAGCATGGTGAGTTCACGACCGTATTGAACTTTGCTGAATCGGGGATTCATAGGGCAAGCAATATTGGCTTTTTTGATGACGGGTGTATTTATGTGCTGAGCCTATTTTGGGATAACGAAAACGAACGTCAGGATGTAAACCTATATATCTTAACGCCTGCGGAGAGGGAGGTGCTGGACGGGCGCATTATACTCACCTTGGGCGGCATTGACATAGCGGAAAATATACATCAGGCAGTGATGAGGTTTAATATCGCAAGCAGTACGCATGAGATTGTAATAGAGGAATACAATCCAACCGGATTGCCCGGCTATCAGCATGAGGGATTGTATTCACGCCTCCAAATTGAACTTATGACGGGCGGCGGACCTGATATAGTTTATAGGGCATGGGGTGCTGTGGCTGATGCGGGGTTGCTGCTTGACCTGCACCCTTTTATCCTCGCAGACAGAGAGTTAAGCATTGATGATTTCGTTCCGAGCTTTCTCGCTTCTTTGGAAAGTTCTTGCGGTGCTTTGCATATGGTGGCTAACGAGTTTATTGTTGACACTATGTTCAGCACGGCAAGGGTTCTTGGAGATATGGGGATAGAGTCGTGGACAGTGGAGAGATTTCTTGAGGTGCTTGAAGATAACCTCTACATGGAATATCCGCTGGGAACTGCATTTACAAGTTACTTTATTATATGGGATATGCTCCGAGCCGACCCTGATGCATTCATCTGCTTGACTACGCATGAAGCAAACTTTGACAGCGAGAATTTCATAAATATACTGAATCTTGGCAAATATGCAAATGATTTATTGCCGAGTGAACGAATGCCGGAATCCTTTTTTAGACTGGCACGCGGCGAGCAATTTATAATGAGGGTAATCGCAGGGTCTGTTGGTATGTACCGTGACCTTTATTTAATAGTAGAGGACTTTGTACCTATCGGATTTCCGACTAGCAGCGGCGGAGTGCACCTTGTTTTTCCGTGGAGTGCACCACTCGGTATAAATGCTGCAACGGAGCATCCTGATGCAGCTTGGGAGTTTCTGCGGCATATCATGCTCCCTCACGACGGCATAAGCATGATATTCCCATTACGTACCGATATGCTTGATGAATTTATCGAAAACATAACCACGGCTTGGTATGGGGAGGATGATGACGGAAACCGTATAGAACTATCGACAGGGACGATTCATTTTATGGATGGGAATGTTCTTACCGTGTATTCTGCCTCTGAGGAAATTGGGGACACTATACGTCAAATATTGGCAACAGCACAGTCAAATAATAACGATTTGTTAGGAGAGTTATTTTTTGGAGTTTTGGAGAGAGATTTGCCGCAATTTTTCGCCGGAACAAGGACAACAGAGGAGACGGCAAGAATCATGCAAAACCGTGCCCAGCTATTTTTGGCAGAGCGTGCGGGGTGAATGCTATAGTATACGGGGGGAGAGGGGGATTTTTGCAGAGTTATGATGTAGTCGTAATAGATACTGCGCTTGATGGAAATGCATATGAACAATATGCGGGATTTGTAGCTTTTCTGGCGGTAAAGGATGGGGAAGTCTGCGCGTTTGATGAATCGCTGTTGTTGGAGCACAGCTCACATGGCGGGGAGTGCCTGAGACATTTTGAATTAGGCTCGGGAACCACTGCAAGCCACTTCATACTATTACAACATGATGAGTCGTCAAGATGCAATATAAAAGATTTGCTCACTGCCTTGGGCTGGTGCATAGATAACGGCATATCCCTGATTAACCTGAGCATGGGGACAACACAGTATTGCGATGCGGGGCTTTTTAGTGATGTGATGAGGCGAATAAGCGAAGCGGGTATTTGCCTCATTGCAGGTGCGAGCAACGTCAGGGAGTTGTCATATCCGGCTTGCTTCACTGAATGCATCGGCGTTTGCTATGATTATACCCGTGAGTATGTGGCAAGTGGTTTTGCATATATCGAAAACCCGCTTGATGGGATTGATATAGTCCTAAACCCCAAAGTTGAGGGCACTGAACCTATAGACAGCACTAGCATGGCGACTGCATATTTCTCAGGACTGGTTGTAAAAGCGATAGGCGGTGGAACTGCCAATCCAGATAATGTAAAAACGTGGATTGCGGAAAATTCTGAAAGGATTTCTGCGACTTCGCTATATGGATATACTCTGGATGCAATCGTGCATGATGTCATTGACGATATCGTTGTCATAGGGATAGAGAATTTGTCACAAAATGCGGCTGGCTTAGGTTTTTGGAGAGACTTGCAGGCTATTTTTCATCAGAAAGAATATTACTGCCTCACCGTACTGCCTAAAGGCACAGTTTCGCATTTAGACGGCTTCTTCCGACAAGAGTTTGTTCAACCTGTAAGTTCGCAGTGTTCATACGGCGAGTATATAAGGCTCATTGAAAAACTCTGCAAACCAAATGTGATACTGGCTGACCTTGACGTTGGCAGTATTGACTTTGATGTTGCTGTGTGCAAATATGGCATACATGGCGGTTACGACGATGCGTTTGTAGTCCATTATGAAGGGCTCTCGCCGAGGGATGTGTTTGAGCATATAGAAAGCCATTTTGTCGGTGAATCGGTGTCACCCTGAGTGGCGCAAAGGGTCTTTGCAGGTAAGATTCTTCGCCTTGCTCAGAATGACAGGGGTTTTTTGTGAAAAAAATAAAGCTTATAATTGAACATTTCCCTGAGTTTCTTGGGACACTGAAATGGTGTCTTAGCTTGTCATGGCAGACATCAAGGTTCTACACGGCATCACGCATATTCACGGAGATATTGACACCTGTGCTCGCTATTGTGGTGGCATTTATCGGGCGATTAGTGATAAACCTGCTTGCAGGTCAAGCGGAGGTTGAGATAAGTACAGAATATATGCTCGTTATTCTGCTCGGTGGTCTATGCCTGATTGCTATAGTGCGAGGTTTGTCGCAAAACATCATGCAATACTGCCGTACAATGCATGACGATATGATGAACGCCAAGATAGCCGCAATCATCATGGAACACGCGCTCAAAGCAGACATTGAGTATTTTGATAACCCCGATTATTACGACAAGCTCAACTCAGCAAACAGGGATTCATATGCAGTAAACAACGTGATATGGAACACGATAAGCATAATCAGCAGCGGTATATCGTTTGTAATAGCATTTGCAGTGCTCTCGCAGATGAGCATGATTTATGGCATAGCGCTGGTAGCCGCAGCAATCCCGGCATCAATTGTGGCTGCGGGTTTTACAAAAGCGTTATACATCCTGAGCCTTGAGCAGATAAACGGACTGCGGCAGATGGGATATATTCAAGGCATATCGTCTGAGAGGGCATTTACTCAGGATTTCCGGTTATTTAATGTGGGTGAGATATTAAAGAGCAGGTACAGGCGTATCTGGAAAGGGCTATTTATAACAAGGCGCAGGAAATCACGTAAGCGGACTGTGTTTGTGAGCATCTTGGAAGCCGTGCCCGAGATAGTGATTGCGCTTATCAGCATCGACATAGCATTCAGAGTTATCGGCGGATATGCCACTGTCGGCGATTACTCGCTGTTTGTGGGTCTGACGGCACAGCTATGGGGAGCAATATCACTGTTTTCACTATCGGCGATGCAGGTTTATGACAACCGTATGCAGCTAGATAATTTTAAGAGTATTAGCGAGTTTAAGAACAAGGTTGAGGATAAAGGGGAAAAGGCTCTTGCTGAAATAGAGACGATTGAGCTCATTGATGTGAGCTTTTCCTATCCCGGCACAAACAACAAAGCGCTGGACGGCATAAGCCTTCTTTTGGATAAGCGCAGAAAAACGGCGGTAGTCGGTCTCAACGGGTCGGGCAAATCGACCCTGATAAAATTAATACTCAGGCTTTACGAGCCTGACAGCGGTGATATCAAAGTAAACGGGATTGACATACGTGAATACACTCTGGCATCACTCAGGTCGAATTTCAGCGTATATTTTCAGGATATGCAGAATTTCAGCTTTACACTAAGAGAGAATTTTACTTATTCTGACAACAGCGGCGGCGATGATTATGAAGTCGAGCAAAGGGCGAGGGCTGCGCTCCGTGCTGCCGGTGCGGATGATATATTGGAAAAATGCGGTCAAGGTATCGACACGAACATAACGAGATACTTTTCCGATGATGGCATAGAGCTATCGGGCGGCCAGCATCAGAAGCTTGCTCTTGCACGTGCATTGTTCCGCAGCTGCTCTGCGCTGGTGCTTGACGAGCCATCTTCAAATCTTGACCCGAAGGCAGAGCATGAGGTCTTTGGAGCACTCAGTGATATTACAGACGGCAAAATGACCATTTTCACATCGCATAGGCTTTCAAACACGTTTCTTGCAGACAGGATTATTGTGCTCGAAAATGGTAAGGTCGCAGAGGATGGCACTCAGGAACAGCTACTTAGGAACAAGCAACGCTTCGCCGAGCTTTATAAGTATCAATCCGATAAGTTTAATGCTGTATAGTTTATCGGTATACAGAGGGGTGCTGTTATAACAGTCATAGTTTGTTCACAAACTTTTTGCATAATTTGCTAATCTTCCCGCCGCTATGTGCCGATACTTAGATTATAGGAGGTGAAGCCATGCAACAAGCCACGGAGATTCTGTCCCTCGCACCGACTCCCGGTTCAGGCAATCGGCAACAACCGAGAACAAGACAAGAAAGTTCAGGATTCAACCAAGCATTTGAACAAGAGCTGGGAAGAAGCGAATCTCGAAGAACTAATGCCGGGCGCAACAGAACTAATACGTTTGAACCAACCGGAGCAGAAGCGCAAAGCCGTATTGAAGACGACGAAGATTTAGACGGCATAATGCAAACAAACGGAGCGATGGCAAACCCATACGGTGAAGTCATTTTTATTCTCGAAGGAAACATGGAATCTGCAACACATAATCTAAACCCGGTAGAGGAAATACTACCACAGGAAACGAAGCAGATTATAAGCCCCGCAGAAACTCAGCCACAAGATGCAAATGAAATACCGCAAGATTTTATTAAAACACTGGATGAAAAAATTGCAGCGGCAGCATCAAAACAGGCAGACACTAATCAAGTGGCAGAGCAGCGAGGCGCAGAGACCACAACTACAGCACAAACCGGAGCGGTCAATGTTGAAGCAAATGAAGTGAAAACGGAAAGCAAGCTCGACACAAACCCGATTACCGCAAAGGATGTAGAGGCACGGATGCCGGAGGTGACGACAGAAAGTCAAGAAAATACCGGCGATATGTCAAATTTTTCTGAAAATGACAATCTGAGCCCTTTGGAGAATGAAAATGGAACAAACCGCGCAGAGCAGCAAAGCGGAAAAACATACGCAGAAACAGAGAGTGCAGTTTCAGAAGCAGAAACCCCGACAGTACAGGGCGAGATACTACCACCGCTCGCCGATGGAATAAAACCGGAACAACTTCGCGCAGCAGCGCAAATGTCAGAAGCCACCCTAAACCAGCCTGTAAAACCGGAAAATCTCTTTGAGGAACTGGTAGAGCGGGTGCAGCTCATGCAAAACACAACAAGAAGCACGATGACACTCACATTAAACCCTGAGCACCTCGGCAGCGTAGCACTTGAAGTGGCAATAGATGCAGCCGGGCTCCACGTTAAGATTAACGCAGAAGACAGCGGAGTCAGGGGAATGATAAACGCGCAGCTCGCAGCACTGATTGAATCACTCGAAGAAAAGGGTCATCAGGTAGTAGAAGTAGAAGTAGCATATACCGGACTTGAATACAACCACAGTATGCTCAAAGAAGACCCGAAAGGCAATAATCATGGTAAATCAGGTTCACACAGCGGCGGGAAAAACGGTGAAGCAGATAAAAAAGATGCAGTAACATACTACACCACATTACCCGACATAATGGACTACTACATGGACACAGGAGTAAGCTCGGTAGAGTTCAGCGCATAAGAAAAAAGTGAAATAAAGGATTTTTCACTAAGATAGCGCAACGGCGCAACGGGACGGATCCCGAATTAGTTTGGACGTAAAAGTCTAAAACTATGAAGGGAGAATCACAAAATGTCAGTATTAGATGCATTGAGAGATCTAAACAATCAAACCGAGTGGCAAAGAATGGCAGACCGCGCTCGTCAAATTGACGAGAGCATGGAAAGAGGACGCAATGTAGGCGGAAATATGGGAAAAAACGATTTTCTCATGCTTCTGTCCGCACAGTTGCGCCATCAAGACCCTCTTAACCCATCAAGCGACTCAGAGTTTGCATCGCAACTTGCACAGTTTACATCACTTGAGCAAATGCAAAACATGAACTCATCACTGGAAACCATGGCAAGTATGCAGAGCTATAGCTTGGTCGGTAAGTTCGTAATCGCAGAGCAATGGATAAACGGCGAGCTTGTCGAAATTCCCGGTGAAGTGGACAGCATTTTCACAAGAGACGGTGTGACCTTTGCCCAAATCGGCGAACATGCGGTGCCAATCTCTGCAATCAGGGAAGTATTCAACACATCTAATCTGCTGACATCAGACAGACTGCTTCAAACATCATCTGCACTCATCGGACGTGAGATTTTAGCATCAGTTGATGGAGAGGATGTAACAGGTGTTGTACAACGCATAGTGGTAGACAGAGGTACTATGTTTGCGCAGCTTGATACTTTGGGTTCAGATGGAAGACCTATGTTTGTTCCCGTAAATTCAATCGTAGATATAGGTGAAGTCGGCAGCCAAGTGAGGCAAAAGCCGGAAACACCACCGGATGCAGAAAACTTCAGAAATGACCCCAATGGTGGATTCTTTGAAGTGACAGAAGACGGCAGCGAAGTAATCGGCCGCTGGGATTGGGATGAAATGCTCTGGAGATGGGAATTCACACCAATTACCCAAGAGAACGGTCCCGGCAACGAAAATGGCAACGGAAATGGTTCCGGAAACGGCAACGGAAATGGTAATGGCCCCGCCAACGGTCCCGGAAACGGCTATGACAACAGCCCCGGCAGCGGTCCCGGAAATGGTCCCGGAAGCGGTTACGACAACGCCGCATAAAGTGGCAGGTGAATCAAACGTGTAGGGGCGGCCGTCCCCCGGCCGCCCACCAAATAAGATAAATAAATCAGGAGGAAACGCACCATGATGCGATCACTATTTTCCGGAATCTCCGGACTGAGAAACCACCAAACAAGAATGGACGTCATCGGTAACAATATAGCAAACGTAAACACGGTAGGATATAAGTCCAGCCGCGTAATATTCCAAGATATATTCAGCCAAAACATCGCAGCCGGTATGGCAAACACAGGCGCAGCCGCCGCAGGTGTCGGCGGACAGGGCGGTACAAACCCGGTTCAAGTAGGTCTGGGTATAAGCCTTGCATCTATCGATGTAATCCACACACGCTCGGCATTCCAGCGCACAGACAGACCCACAGATATGATGATTAACGGCGACGGATTCTTCGTAGTCCGCGGACCGGACGGCGACTTCTTCACAAGAGCCGGTAACTTCTCAATCGACGACGAGGGCTTTCTCGTAACAGCACAGGGCTTCTTCGTAATGGGCTACTCGGTACCGCTTGAAATGGGCGTAGTAGAACACGGAAGAGATGAAGTACCGGGCTTCCCGACATCAGCTCTGCTTGATACTTGGATGACTCCGGGAGTTCCGGGAGTTCCGGGAGTTCCGGGGATTCCACCGTCTACGGATCCTGCGGACCCCGGTTATCCTGACGGCGTACCGGCAGTACCCGGAGTACCCGCTGTACCGGCAACTTGGACTATACCGGCACACAGCGATGCTCTTCCAATCATAATACCCACCGGATTTTTCAACACAGGCGACATTATACCCGCAGGTTTGTTTACAGTAAACGGTCAAGCTTGGCCCGCTGAAGATCGCCCTGTAACGTCAAACGACCCGCCCCTTCCAAGTAGACCTATGACTACAAATGGACCTCTGGTAATGACTCGCAACCCCGGTATCAGCAGTCTGCAAAGACCACTTCAAGCAGTGCCGCCCAGATTCGGACTCGTGCCTACAGGTGACCCTGACTTATCAACACTCTCTCCGATAAGAGTGCTTGTACCTGACCAGCCGGTTATTCCCGTTCCGCTCGGAGCAGAAATTATTGACCAAATAAGATGGATGCAGGTGACAAATGATGTCGGTGACCCTGTCCCCGGAGAATATGAAATTGACTGGGCTGAAATGGCTGCCATTGCGGCTGCGGGCGGCGAGACTCAAGCTCCCGGTGAGTCCGATATGGCATTCTTCTTCAGAGTGAATTTTGACACAGGCGACCTCAGTCTTCCGAACTTCGGCGTAGCAGACAACGGCGACATATCGGTTCTCAGCGGCGGCAGAAATGTTGTCATAGGCAGAGTTGCAGTAGCGATGTTCGCCAACCCCGCAGGTCTTGAAGTAGCAGGTAATAACCTCTACCGTGAGACAGCTTCATCGGGCGAAGTATTGATCGGTCAGGCAGGAATGGAAGGCGCAGGTGCTATCAACGGAGGCGGACTGGAGATGAGTAACGTAGACATGGCAGACCAGTTCACGGATATGATTGTTACCCAGCGCGGATTCCAAGCAAACTCCCGTATCATTACAGTAACAGACTCAATGCTCGAAGAACTCGTAAACCTCAAACGATAATATAAAATAATGCAGGGGACGGGCTTGCCCGTCCCACCCCTGTAGGGGAGCGTGCTCTACATACGCGAAAAAGCTACACAAACCGCTGAATATCTGATAGAATGTAGAAGACGTAAACATTCAGGCATTTAGCCGGAAAAAGGGGGTTAACTATGATTTTGGTAACAAGACTCAACAAAGCATCACAGTTTTACATCAATGAGGACATGATTGAATTCATCGAAGAGACACCCGACACAATAGTCACGCTGAACACCGGCAAGAAAGTCACAGTCAGCGAAAGTGCAATCGAACTGGTCGAAAAAATCCGCATAGAAAAAATATACCAAATAAAAGCAACCCAATTTACATCCTGAGCAAGTCGCAAAAATCGCAATATATTGTACTTTGTTATCATGCGAGGCACAAAATAACTTGACAAACTTGAGAGTTTCTTGTTTAATAGAGTGGGTTGCCGGAGGGTTATCCGGGCAAAAACCTTAGATGGTTTAAAGAAGGAGTGAGTACGGTTTGTCTGAAATATTATCACAAGCTGAAATAGACGAACTATTAGGTTCGCTCATGGCAGGCGATGCAGAGACTGTGGAGGAAACTACCGACGGCGCGCCGACAATGAATGTCAAAAACTATGACTTCAGAACGGCAAACAGATTCCCCAAAGAGCAGATGAGAACCTTCCACGTAGTTTTTGAAACATATACACAGCTAATGTCAAGTTCTTTATCAAGTGTACTGCGGGTATCATGCGAATGTGAAATTCTATCTATAGAAGAATGTTCATATGCAGAGTTTAACAACTCCCTTCCCGTTCCTGTAGTTCTTGCAGTAATGGCAGCACCCCCGCTGCATGGCTCACTGATAGTACAAATGTCGCCGGAATATGCATATATGCTTATAAGCCGACTTTTTGGCGGTGGCTCTACAGGCGAAAACTCCAAGCAGTTTACAGAAATAGAGCTCGCACTGGTAGAAAGAATCCTACGTCAACAATGCTCTGTATTTGATGAAGCGTGGGATAAGGTTTTAGGACTATCCATGCAGGTAGACAGAATTGAGACAAGTCCGCAGTTCGCTCAAATTTCAGCTCCAAACGAACCGGTCGTAGTTGTTATTTTCAGCATTACAATGGGCGAAGAAACAGGACTTATGAGCATATGCATTCCGCACACAGCGATTGAACCCGTTTCACAACACCTTAACACTAAGATGTGGTTCTCAAGCGGTCTTCGTGACGATGGCAGGTCAGAAGAAAGACTCGCCGCTCTCACAGGCAACTTGATGAATACTCCAATCCCGCTCACAGCATATTTTGAACAAACCCCCGCAACAGTATCAGATATAGTGAATTTGCAAATCGGAGACGTAATAAAGCTCAACCACTCGATTGACGAGCCGCTCACAATAAAAGTTCAGCACATACCAAAGTTTCGTGCAACTATAGGAACTTTCGGCCAAAAGTATGCAATGCAGGTCGTAGATATCCTAAACGAAGAGGAGGCGCAAAATGAATCTTTCGCAAGATGAAATCAATGCTTTGATGGTAGGGGATGCTACAGATGAAGATAGCGCACCCGCTGCTGATACAGGCGGAGATATGATGTCGCCTGAAGCGATAGAGGCAATGCTTGCCGGAGCGGCCGGAGGCGATGCGCCCGCTGCTGCACCTGCTGCTGATACAGGCGGAGATATGATGTCGCCTGAAGCGATAGAAGCAATGCTCGCCGGAGCAGCCGGCGGTGATGAGGCTCCCGCAGATGCCCCCGCAGCTTCAGGTGGCGGAGATATCATGTCACCAGACCAAATAGCTGCAATGCTTGATAGTGCGGCAGGCAGTGCTGACAGCGGCGGTGCGGATGTTGATGCGGCTGTACTTGACGACTTGCTTGCAAGCGCAGATGAGCCCGCCGCAGCCACAGAAATAAGCGGTCCGGCATATGTTGAGAGCGCGAAAAGTGATTTGTCAAGTGTTGCAAGTATCGAAGGTATGCTGACAGATGACGAAGTAGATATTCTCGGAGAAGTCGGCAACATAAGCATGGGCGCAGTTGCTACAACTATGTATGCGCTTTTAGAAAAACGCGTGAGCATTACTACACCGAAAGTTTACGTGTTTGAATCAAAAGACGTGCTTTCTGTATACAAAATACCTTTTGTTGTAGCAACCATTGAGTACACGCAAGGCATAAAAGGCACAAATTTACTCGTTCTTAAAATAGATGATGCCGCTCTTATAACAGATTTGCTCATGGGCGGAGACGGAGTAGTTGAACAGCCAATCGAGCTCAATGAGATGCATCTGAGTGCAATGAGTGAGATAATGAATCAAATGATGGGTGCATCATCAACCTCATTATCAAAACTTTTGGGTACTGCGATAGATATCTCACCTCCGCAGAGTACGGCGGTAGATGTAGGATTTGATATATCAACGCTCCTTGGCGATTCGGATAAAGTGACAAAAATCAGCTTTGACATGGAAATTGAAGGACTGCTGAAAAGTGAGCTTATTCAGATAATGCCATACGATGTGAGCCGCACTTTTGCAAAGCAATTTCTCGACGTCGGAGTCGGAGGAGAAGTGGCAGCCCCTGCACCCCCACCGCAAGCAGCAGCCCCACCCCCACCGCCCCCGCCGCCCCCGCAAGCAGCGGCACCCCTGCCGCCGCCCCCGCAAGCAGCACCACCGCCTCCGCCTCCGCAGGAAGTACCGCCAATGCAACAACCATATCCACCACCATATCCCGCTGCGGCAGACCCATATCAGCAGCAACCTTATCCGCCTCCACCGTATCCGCCGGCTCCTTACCCGGCTTACCCGCAAGCACCTTATCCGCCTCCGCAGACAGGTGGCCGTGTCGTAGATGTGCATCCTATGCAGTTCCAGTCGTTTGATTCACCATCTGCACCGGGCGAAGCGAAGAGTATTGACCTTGTGTACAACATCCCGCTACAGGTTAGCGTTGAACTCGGCAGGGCAAAAAAGGAGATAAGCGAAATTCTCGAATTCAGTCTGGGTACTATCATTGTTCTCGACAAAATAGCAGGTGACCCTGTAGAAATTGTAGTAAACGGCAGACTGATTGCCAAGGGTGAAGTGGTAGTAATTGACGAAAACTACGGTGTCAGAATAACAGATATTGTGAATAGTTAGTGTCATATTTTGGTGTAAATTGAAAACATATAAAATCCGCTATTGCATTAATAGTGGATTTTATGTATAATAGATTGCAGCGAACAGAAAGGGCGTGAAATTTGATGGGAATCGTTGATACAAACATTCTTCTCGAAACGGGAACAAACGAACTCGAAATACTGGAATTTGCAATAGCCGGCAACAGTTACGGCATAAATGTTGCGAAAATTACGGAACTCATGCAAATCCAAGAGGTACAGGAAATGCCTCTTGCCCACCCGTGTGTGGAGGGAATATTTCAGCCGAGAGACGAGGTATATACAATCGTAGACCTTGCCAAGTACCTTGGGCTCGGTCCGTCGGAAGACCCCTCAACAGACATCTTTATCATCAGTAATTTTAACAAAATGAATATAGCCTTCCACGTACATGCTGTTGAGAGCATATTTCGGATATCGTGGAATGCCATTGAAAAGCCTGATTCCATTATCTATGGAGGTCAGGAAGGTGTCGTAACAGGCATCGCCAAGGTAGGCGAGAAAATCATCTCTATCCTTGACTTTGAAAAGATAACTTTCGATATCAGTCCGGAGACAGGTATTGACCTGACTACAGTTATGGAATACACCGGAGCAGACAGGGAGCATATTCCGATTGTTGTCGCCGAGGACTCAGATTTGCTCAGAAAAATGTTGACCGAAGCGCTTCACACCTCGGGTTACCATAATCTGCTGATTCTCAATAACGGCGAGGAAGCATGGGAACACCTCCTTCGTATAAAGAATTCAGGTACGACCGACGTTTTATCAAAAGTGGCATGTGTTATCACCGACATCGAAATGCCGCGAATGGACGGTCACAGACTGACAAAACTTATCAAGACAGACTTACTGTTCAGAGATATTCCGGTAATCATATTCTCATCCCTGATTGATGAGCGTATGCAGCTTAAAGGAAAAGAAGTCGGTGCAGATGCTCAGCTTGCAAAACCTGAGATTGCAAACCTCGTTGGCATAGTAGATGAGATGATAGTAAAGAGCAGATCAAAAGCCGTCGAAGCAAATGCCGCTATGGCATAAATCAGCAAATACACAAAAATCTACAACGTATAAAAAACCGCTCCTACGAGCGGTTTTTGCGTGTGTGATTAAAAAATAACTACATATCTCTGTTTTCTTCCACTATCTTGCGGAAAACTTCTGCGACCGAGGGCACGAGATCTATTATGTTGGGGTCAAACTGAGTACCACGCTCCTGTGCTAAAATGTCGAGCGAAACTTCATGACTAAACGCTTCTTTATAGCATCGGGAACTTGTCAGTGCATCGTAAACATCAACGACCGAAACGATTCTCGCAGAAAGTGGAATATCATCTTCTTTCTTGCCGTCAGGATAACCCTTGCCGTCCCAGCGCTCATGGTGAAAATGGCAAATTTCCTTTGCATATTTAAGGTATAGGTCGTTGTCGGGCAGGTTTTCTGAAATGCTGTCAATTATACGGCTGCCGATGGTCGGATGAGTCTTTATTACGTCAAACTCTTCACTTGTAAGTTTGCCCGGTTTGAGCAGAATACTATCGGGAATACCAATCTTGCCGATGTCGTGCAGGGCAGATGCCTTAATCATTGACGAGATATTTTCGTTTTCTAAGGCGGCTCTGAACTTTTTGGTTTTAAGCATTTTATTGATAAGAACCTCGGTAAGAAGCGTTGTCCTACGTATATGGGCACCGGATTCGAGATTTCTGTATTCGATGATTGTGGCAAGGACTTCGAGGGTTGATTCGTAGGTGCGCGTGACCTCAGAGGTTTTTATAGAAACAAGCTCTTCTAATTCATGGCTATATCTTGCCAAGTTGATGTGGTTGTCAACACGAGCTCGAACAATATCATGGTTAAACGGTTTTGTGATGTAATCAGCAGCGCCGCCGAACAGTCCGCGAGATTCCGCTTGCTCTGAGTCGGAGGCGGAAATGATAAGTACGGGAATGTTTTTTGTATCATCGTGGGATTTGATTCTTTCAAGGACTTCAAAGCCGTCTATGTCAGGCATCATTACATCAAGTAAAACCGCAGTTGGAAGGAGCTTTCTGGCATTACCATCAGAATCGAAAAGATAATCAAGCGCCTTAACACCGCCGTCGGCTTCAATTGTCTGATAGTCGTCACGCAAAATCTCGCACAAAATAGAGCGGTTTATATCGATATCATCCACTATCAGTACAATATCTTTATTTGTATCATTAGTTGTCATTTAAGAACTCTCCCACAGAAAAACGATAAATAAACCTTAAATAATTTCAGATATCTGTTGTGAAGTTTCATGGTAAATCTCTTTTAAGGTTTTGAAACTCTCGTTGTAGTCGGTTCCGTCATGTACGATTTTCTCTAATTCCGCTGTTGCCGCAGCCAGTTTAGCAAGAGAAAGGTTCGCACTAACACCCTTAAGTGTATGAAGTTTGCGTGCCGCATCCTCATAAGCACCATCTTTAAGAGATTCTTCAAGAGGCTCGATATGATCCGTTTCCGAATACTGTTTGAGCAATCTCTTGTATAAATCCATGCTTCCGCCGATGCGTTTTAGCGCATCACTGACATCTACATAATAAGTTGTTTCTGCCACTACAAATCACCTCTCCGCCGACATATTACCATAAAAACGAGATAAAATCAACATAAAACATCTTTCATATTGTATAAACCTGAAGTTTTTCCCGCCATAAACTTTGCTGCACGCATAGCACCGAGTGCGAAAATATCTCTTGAAGCGGCAGTATGGCGTAGTTCTATGACCTCGTCCTGACCTGCAAATATAACTTCGTGAATCCCAACTATTGTACCGCCGCGCACGGCAGAGATACCTATTTCGCCTGCACTACGTGCCTTTCGCACACTCTCACGCTCGTAAACGAGTTCAGGCTCATAAGCCAGCCCCGAGGCTACAGCATCAGAAAGCATAAGTGCTGTGCCGCTCGGTGCATCGACTTTTCGCCTGTGGTGTTTCTCTACTATTTCTATGTCAAAATCATCGCCAAGGGTCTGTGCGGCGCGTTTTATAAGCTCAGAGAGAAGGTTGATGCCGACAGACATATTCCCGCTGCGAAAAATAGGCATTTTTTTTGATGCGATTTCAATTGCCTCAAGCTGCTGCGCCGTATAGCCTGTGGTGCATAAAACCAAGGGCATGACTTTTGTAATGCAATATGCAAGCAGACCGTCAAGAGCCGATGGATGAGAAAAATCAATGACAACATCAGCCGCATCATGAAACTCCCGCAAGTTCTTAAAGACAGGGTAATCCGCTCGGACATCAGTGTTTAAGTCCAGACCTGCAACAATTTTTACATCACGGTCAGCCTCAGCAATGTCCGTAATCACACGCCCCATATACCCCGAGTAACCCGAATTAATAATCTTTAGCATAGCTCAACCCTTTTCAGTGCCGTTTTTAATGTTTCAAGGTCAGCAGGAGAGAGGTCACACAGAGGCATACGTGCCTCGCCGACATCCATTCCCATCAGGTTCATAGCAGCTTTGACAGGCATCGGATTTACGTCAATAAACAGCTTATCGATGAGGTCAAAGTATTTAAGGTGAAGCTCTGCGGCTTTGCGGAAATCACTGTCAAGACACGCCTTTGTTATAGCGGCGATTTGAGACGGGATAATGTTCCCTGCAACAGAAATAACACCAAGAGCACCAAAAGACATCATCGGGACAATATCTTCATCATTACCGCTCCAGACATAAAAATCACCATCAGCAGCGGCAATAGTCGAACCGATGAGCTTGAAATTGCCCGATGCTTCCTTGACACCATTGATATTGGGGTGCTTAGAGAGCTCTTTGTAGGTAGCTGCTGTGAAAGAAAGACCGGTACGGGACGGAACGTTGTACAAAATGATAGGTAGATTAACCCTGTCGGCGAGAAAATTGAAATGCTTAACAAGCCCGCGCTGCGAAGTTTTGTTGTAATAGGGGGTGACCATCATAAGGGCATCTACGCCTGATTTCTCTGCCGCCTGCGCCATATAGAGCGCAGATTGAGTGTCGTTGCTGCCGGTTCCTGCGATGACCTTTACACGGCTGTTGACATGCTTAACGGTAAAATCAATAGTATGCACAGATTCTTCAATAGTCTGCGTAGAACATTCGCCCGTGGTACCGTTAATTGTAATTGCAGCAGTACCTCCGGCGATTTGAAAATCTATAAGCTCGCCTAGTTTTTTGTAGTCAACTTTACCATCGCGAAAAGGGGTAATAATTGCAGTAGATGAACCTTTAAACACAGGAGTTTTCATATTTGTTCTTCCTTTCATTAAATGAACCCTTTAGCACAAAGCAATTCCGCTGTTAAAATTGCACCGCCGGCGGCACCGCGAACGGTGTTGTGGCTAAGACCTATAAACTTATAATCATATTGCGAATCAGTACGTAGCCGTCCGAGAGAAACAGCCATGCCGCCCTCAAGCTCGCGGTCGAGCCTCGTCTGCGGACGGTCGTTTTCCTCAAAATAGTGAAGAAACTGCTTAGGAGCAGACGGAAGATCCAGCTCCTGCGCAAGCCCTTTGTACTGCCGCCAAATGTTCTTAATCTCTGTAATATCAGGCTTTTTCGCAAAACTCATGAAAACAGCAGCCATATGACCGTCAGTAACAGGTACGCGAATGCACTGCGAAGTTATGTTAATGTCATCGGCGGGTAAAATCTTGCCGTCACTGACTGTACCCCATATAAAAAGCGGTTCCTTCTCAGATTTCTCTTCCTCACCACCGATGTATGGGATGACATTGTCGGTCATCTCAGGCCAAGTCTCAAAGGTCTTACCTGCTCCCGAGATGGATTGATATGTGCAGACAAGTGCACGAGTAAGCCCAAACTTATCCCTTAGAGGATGCAGAGCTGGGACATAGCTTTGGATAGAGCAATTTGACTTGACAGCAATAAAGCCGCGCTTAGTACCCAGCCGTCTGCGCTGATGCTCTATAAGCTCCATATGCTCGGGGTTGACCTCGGGAATAATCATTGGTACATCAGGGGCACCACGATTTGCGCTATTGTTTGAAACCACGGGACACTCAGCTTTCGCCAGAGCTTCTTCAAAAACTTTGATATCTTCCTTTTTCATGTCAACAGCAGAAAATACGAAATCGGCATTTTCGGAAATACGCCGAAAATCCGCAGTAGCATCCAAGACAACTATGTCTTTAACAGGCACAGGCAGGGGAGTAGGCAAACTCCACCGACCCGCTACGGCGTCGCTGTATTTATTGCCCGCAGACCTGCTGCTGGCGGCAAGCACAGTAACATCAAACCACGGATGGTTGTCCAAAAGAGACACAAAACGCTGCCCAACCATACCCGTAGCTCCAATTATACCAACTCTATATTTGTTCATAGTGATAAAACCCCTTGAAAATTACCGAATTTTAGTGTATCATACGCCTGATGCAATTGCAAGGTGTACTTGCAACGGTAAAAAATTATTTTAACTACAGGTAGAAAGTAGATATGGAAAGAAAAGAATTCAATTTTACGCTTCCGAAGCATCTTATAGCGCAAACACCGCTTGAAAACCGTGAAAAGTCGCGGCTCATGTGTGTGGAAAAAAACCCGGATAAGCTCAGAACAGGTAAACTGGAGCACCATCACTTCTATGAGTTGCCGAAGATACTTCGGCCGGGCGACTGCCTTGTCCTAAACGACTCAAGAGTAATTCCGGCAAGGCTTTTAGGCAAACGTGAAACGGGAGGCACAGTAGAAGTAGTGCTGCTGCATGAAGTGCAGGGAGACGGTGGCGTGAGATGGGAATGCCTGACACGACCGGGCAAAAAAACCATGCCCGGGACAAAACTTGTATTCGGAAATGGAGAACTGACCGGAACGGTTATGGGCACAGGCGACGGCGGTAACAAAATAATTGAGTTTGATGTTGATGGAATTTTTATGGAAGTGCTTGAAAGACTCGGCAAAATGCCGCTCCCGCCATATATACATGAGGAACTTATGGATGCAGAGCGATATCAAACAGTATACTCTCGTGAGTCGGGATCAGCGGCTGCGCCGACAGCAGGTCTGCATTTTACGCATGAGCTTCTGGATGAAATAAAGGCAAACGGAGTGGAATTCTGCTACCTCACGCTTCATGTGGGGCTCGGCACATTTCGTCCCGTCAAAGCGGAAAATATAGAAGACCACGAAATGCACGCAGAAAGCTACACCATTTCAAAAGAAACAGCCGACACGATAAATCGCGCAAAGCAAAACGGAGGGCGGGTTATTGCCGTCGGAACAACATCATGCCGTACACTAGAATCAATAGCAGACGACTCAGGGCTTGTCACACACGGCTCCGGCGACACAGACATCTTTATATATCCCGGCTATAAGTTTAAGTGCATGGATGGGCTTATAACAAATTTCCATCTGCCGGAAAGCACCCTCATCATGCTGGTTTCAGCGTTTGCAGGAAGCGATAACATCCTAAACGCTTATAAGACAGCTATAGAAAAAGAGTATAGATTCTTCTCCTTTGGCGATGCTATGCTGATAATATGATATAACCGAGGGAAGAGATGCATAAAAATTTTTCGGGCGAACGCAGCGGCAAGGCTACAGGCGCTCGAAAATTTTTTATATACCTCTTGCTGTTTAATGTCCTGAGAATTTGCTCTGTATAACGTCTCGGGCAGTCGTCGGACTATCGGGTGTAAGCTGCCCGTGAAAAACCACTCCCAACAACAATAGCATAGCCGAAGCTATGCTAAGTATGATTTTGACTTTTTGGTCATCACTTCCTGATTACTTTGCCGTCGCGTAGGCAGCGAGTGCAGGCGTGTACGCGACGAGGCGAGCCATCGACTATTGCCGCGACACGCTTAACATTCGGTTTCCACATACGATTGCTGCGCCTGTGGGAGTGGCTGACCTTAATACCAAACGAAACCCCTTTGCCGCAATATGAACATTTTGCCATCTGATGTCACCTCCATAGTCTTTATAATCTCCGTAAAGACAGCGTTGACCATAATAACAGAACTGAATGCAAAAAGCAAGCAAAAAATCACTTAAATCAATAAAATACTATAAAAACTTGCAAAAACGTTACAATTTGTATAAACTGGAGCAAACAGACACGGTCCGTTGGAGACAGGAGGCAATATGGAGCTATATAGCTATAAACTATCAAAGCTGACAGAGGATTTACGTGCAGAGATTATACATAAGTCCACAGATTTTGAGGATGTGCTGATATATACAGGGGATATTCACCGTCCGGGCTTGCAACTGGCGGATTACTACGAACACTTTGAGCCGGCGCGCGTGCAGCTTATCGGACAAATGGAATCATCATATATGGAAGATCTCCCGAGAGAAGAACGCCTCAGAAAATGGGACAAACTACTCAGCCATAAAGTACCTGCACTCGTCATGTGCCACGGTTCCGCCGTCACCGGGGCATTAATGGAGACAGCAGAGAAATACGATACCACCATTCTCAGCACACAGTCACACACAACAGAAGTCATGTCAAGGATTATAAGACTCATAAGACGGGAAATAGCTCCTCGCATAACACGGCATGGGGTGCTTGTGGAAGTCTACGGCGTTGGGCTTTTGCTGGTAGGAGAGAGCGGAGTAGGAAAAAGTGAAACGGCGATAGAGCTGCTAAAACGCGGACACAGGCTTATAGCCGATGATGCAGTTGAGATAAAAGTTATAGACGTAAACGTAGTCCAAGGAACATCGCCTGACCTGATTCGCCACTATGTTGAACTTCGCGGACTCGGTGTAATAGACGTACGGCAAATATTTGGGTCCGGAGCGGTCAAAGACTACCAGAACATACATTTGGTGTGTAATATTGAACTTTGGCGAAACGATGCGAAATATGACAGATTGGGAATTACTGAAAATACGGTCGATATACTGGGCATAAAAATACCAACTGTAACGATACCGGTAAAACCGGGCAGAAATCTTGCAGTCATATTGGAAGTTGCTGCCATGAACCAGCGGCAAAAATTCATGGGCTACAACGCGGCAATCGAGTTCACAAAACAAATAGACAGACATATGGAAGAAAGAATGCTCGACAAAGGAGAAACCCTGTGACGGACGAAATATCACATTTGTTAAAATCTGTAGCAAATGCATTGCCGAAAGTGGAAATCAGACAAAACGAGCAGATGAAAAAGCACACAACATTTAAGATTGGCGGACCGGTGCGAGCTATGCTCTTTCCGCAGAAGGAAGAAGAGATTCTCAAGCTGTGTCAAATGTGCTGTGAAACAGGACTTATTCCACTGATTATAGCTAACGGCTCAAACATACTCGCAACAGACAAAAAAATAAACAGAATTGTTATAAACACAACAAAACTTAATGAAATAATATTGACCGATAAGGACAACGGAGTCCTCAAAGCCGGAGCCGGAGCTATGCTTGCGACCATTGCCGTGTTTGCGCTGGAAAGTGGACTGACCGGATTTGAATTTGCACACGGTATACCCGGGAGCATTGGCGGTGCAGTGGTCATGAATGCAGGAGCATACGGCGGAGAGATGAAAGATGTGACGAAAATTACCACGGCATATGTAAAAAAAACAGGGCTTTGCGAGTTTGAAGGTGAGGAGCATGATTTTTCTTACAGACACAGCAGGTTTTCGCAAACAGACGATGTAATTATATCCTCGGTAATCAGACTTCAAAATGGCAATAAAGAAGAAATCAGGCGAAAAATGGATGAGCTGAGCGAAAAACGCCGAACGAGTCAGCCGCTGGATGTACCGAGCGCGGGAAGCACATTTAAAAGACCTGTTAACGGTTACGCCGCAGAACTAATAGATAGAGCGGGTCTTAAAGGATACACCATAGGCGGAGCAGAAGTTTCAAGCAAACATGCAGGGTTTATAGTAAACAAAGGCGCAGCAACATTCGATGACATAATGAATTTGATAAATCACGTAAAAGAGACGGTACACAAAGAGTTCGGCATAACACTCGAACCCGAAATAAAAATATTTTCATGAGTCGTTCTGTGCCCGAAGAATCTCGAAAGGAATAGTCATTATTATGGATATTGTAATTGTTTCAGGAATATCAGGAGCAGGCAAGAGCCGCGTAGCAGCAGCTCTTGAAGATTTAGGTTTTTATTGTGTTGACAATATGCCGCTGTCGATGATGCCGAAGTTTGCGGAGCTCTGTCTTGCGACACAAGGCAGATATGAACGTGTCGCACTGGTTACGGACATACGTGCGCTCGAAAACATTGAAGAGTTGTTCAAAACATTTGATGAAATGCGTGAAATGGGATGTGCGCTCAAAATGTTATATGTGGAGGCAGAACCTGACACGATTATAAGAAGATACAAAGAAACCCGCAGGAGGCATCCGCTGGATGAATCAGGCTCGAAATTATCCGATGCGGTCAGCAAAGAAATGGCGATGCTTGCGCCTATCAGAGAAAAAGCAGATGAAGTCATAGACACAACAGGTCTTACCCTTAGCAAGCTTCAACGCAAATTAAACAAACTATTTATGGAAGAAGACGATCAAAAGGCATTTAACATAACCGTCAAATCTTTTGGATTCAAGCATGGACTGCCCGTAGAAGCAGATATTCTCTTTGATGTAAGGTTCATGCCCAATCCATTTTATATCGACGATTTAAAGAGAAAAACAGGACTTGAAGATATTGTAAAAGATTATGTGTTCGGATTTGAGCAAAGTAATAAGTTTCTAAATAAACTTTATGATATGCTTGACTTTCTCATACCATATTTTATCGAAGAAGGCAGACGTCACTTTGTTATTTGTATCGGGTGTACAGGAGGCAGACACAGGTCGCCCGCAATGGTGGAAGCTTTAACAGAGTATTTGGAAGAACAAGGTTATCCCGTGGACTGCATTCACAGGGATATAGAGAAAGAGTAAGGTCAATAATTAGAGGTGTGCTGTGACGGAAGTTAAAAAAGCTGAAAAGTCAAGAGGTCCGAAAATTGTTTGTATCGGGGGTGGAACCGGACATGCAAATTTGCTTAGGGGACTGAAAAGGAGAACACAAAACATAACAGCTATTGTCACGGTTTCCGATGACGGTGGAGGTTCAGGTGTGCTCCGCGATGAACTTCATATCCCGCCGCCGGGGGATATAAGAAACTGTATGCAAGCGCTTTCAAACGCCGAGCCAACGATAGAAGACCTCATGGGTTACAGGTTTGATGCCGGCAGCCTGAGTGGTCAAAGTTTCGGAAATTTGTTTCTGGCGGCAATGAATGGAATCTCAAACTCATTTTACGAAGCAGTTATAAAAATGGGCGAGGTACTGTCCATAACCGGAAGAGTTATCCCTGTGTCAATAGACGATATACATCTCTGGGCAACATTTGAAGATGGAAGTATGGTAGTCGGAGAGTCAAAAATAGCAGCAGCAAAAAGAGCAAGGAAAAGCAGAATAAGTAAGGTCGAAGTAACCCCGAAAGATGCAGTGGTAATCCCCGAATGTATTGAAGCGATTGAAGATGCCGATATTATCGTACTCGGGCCCGGCAGTTTGTATACCAGCATAATTCCAAACCTGCTGATAGATGGAATAGTAGATGCAATAGCCCGTTCCGATGCAGTAAAAATCTATGTGTGCAACATAATGACCGAGCCGGGCGAAACAGATGGGTATACAGCATCGGAACACGTGAAAGGCATAGTTGACCATATAGGTCAAAAACTGTTCGACTATTGTATTGTGAATTCTGAAAAGATTGACGAAAGTATTTTACAAAAATATATAGCCGATGGTGCTTCGGTTGTGGAGTTTGATGAAGATAAAATTTCTGAGTTGGGTGTAGCAATAGTGAAATGTGGGCTGGCTTCGATAAATAATTCATTTATCAGGCACGATTCAAATATTTTAGCACAGGAGATATTCAAGCTGTTCCTCAGCAATGCGCCAACCAGACTTTATAATGGGTAAAGAGGTGTTTTTGTGGAGTCTTACTCATATAAAACAAAAGTAGAGCTTTGCAGACAGACTCCTATGAAAGAGTGCTGTGCTGTTGCCGAGTGTTATGGTATGCTGCTTTTTGGCAATACCTTTAGTATGCGTGAGATAAGGATTGTCACCGGCAACGCAGTGTTGGGAAAACGAATTGTCGCACTATTTGTCCTTGCGTTTAAAGTATCTTTTGACATAATGCCTGATGAGGACGAGACAGGCAAACAAGCCTATTCCATAACCGATACGGTCAAAATAGATAGAATCTTTGAAATATATGGCTTTTCTAAAGACAAAATGCTTGCGCATAATGTAAACTTAGGAGTGTTGGAGGAAAACTGTTGCCGTATGAGCTTCATTCGGGGAGCATTTCTCACGGGCGGAGCAGTGACAGACCCCGCTAAAAGTTATCATCTTGAATTGGTGACAGACCACTATAATGTGAGCCGTCAAACATATTCCTTGCTTCTTGATATGGATTTTTCGCCAAAAGAAACATCGCGCGGAGGTAACTATATAATATACTTCAAACAAAGTGCAGCAATCGAAGATTTTCTGACCCTCATAGGCGCGCCAATCCACGCAATGCAGCTTATGTCGGCAAAAATTGAAAAAGATATGCGAAACTCGGTAAACAGAAAAGTAAACTGCGACACGGCAAATGTTACAAAAATAGTCGATGCGGCAGCCGCGCAAATTTCTGCAATAGAGAAAATTAAGAGAGCGGGATTGTTTGAAAAACTCCCTGAAAAATTGAGACAGGCAGCCGAGCTACGCCTTGAAAACCCTGACTCTGCCATAAAAGAACTTGGAGATATTTCGGTGCCCCCCGTAACAAAATCATGTATGAATCATAGAATACGCAATATATTGAAATTTTCCTTGACTATTGAGGATTTATGAGGTATACTGTTATCGGAGGAGTCTACTTTTGCGACATACAAGGAGGTAGCCATGAGAATTTCAGGAGGAATGAGTGCGGAAAGCATCAATAGTTTTTTCAATGCACTAGGGCAAGGACAGCTTGCCGGACATACAAACAGGCTCAATCGCGGTAACAACCTATTTTCGATGCCGAGCAACAATGCACCTACGCAAGCCGCTGGTGTTAATGCAGAGACAGGCAGGTTCGTGAGCAGTATCAGAACTGCCGCAGATTCAATGTCAGACGTAATAGGTCAGCTAATGTCATCAGGAAACAGAATTGTCGCTGTGTCGTCAGATAGCGGGTCTGTTTCTATTCAGCATACAGGTACCAGACCAAGTAGCGTGTCGAGAATGGAAGTATCGGTTCACCAACTCGCTGCGGGTCAGGTAAATGAAGGTACCAGTATGCAAGCCGATGCAGCTTTTGAAGGTACTACCGGTACAAATCAGTTTAGCATTACACAGGGCAACATGACAAGGGAACTCAGTGTAAACGTTGCTGAAGGAGCCACAAACGCCGAAGTACAGCAAAGTATGGCAAACGCTATCAACAGCGCAAATATGGGATTTACTGCAACTGTCGAGACAAATGCTGAGACAAACGAAAGTATGCTTAGGATTGAGTCCTCAGCCACAGGCGCTGACCCGGCAAATGCATTTACACTAAACGATATGAGTGGCGGAAATCTGGTAGCTCAGACAGGCGCAAACGAGATGGCGAGCGCGGCACAAAACGCAATGTTCACCGTAAATGACGGACATGTACGTCAATCTGCATCAAACACAGTGTTTATCGGAAACGGAGTGACAGCCACTTTTAACGAAGTGACAGAGCAACCCGTGGAAATCACATGGGGCAGAGAGCAAGGAGAAGCAAATACACAAGCTGTTCGCGATTTAGTCGGCAGCTTCAACGATATGTTCTCAGCCGCAGCAGCCAGAACAAATGACCCACGAGCTCAAAACCTCGCATCCAGAATGTTAAATGTTGTAAGCGCAAACTCAAGAGCACTATCAGAGATTGGCATCGGTGTTAACGCAAACGGAAATTTGACAATTGATTCAAACAGACTAAACCAATCCGCAGAAGACGGTAGACTCGCCGAATTCTTCTCCGGCGGCAACAGAGGTTCCAATTTCGGAAATCAGCTTTCCAGAATTGCCGAAAGCGTAACACGCAATCCGGCAAGTTTCGTAACAAATCCGGTAACCGGCAATCAAGCCAACCAATTCGCAGCAGGCTCAATGTTTGACTTTACGTTCTAAGCTTGAAGCCAATGGTAAATGAATGAGACCCAAAAGACAGAGGGAAGCTCCCTCTGTCTTTAAAAAGCCCAAGGGTATAGATTTAATAATCCCCCGTAGCTCAGCTGGATAGAGTGGCCGCCTCCTAAGCGGCAGGTCGTGCGTTCGAATCGCGCCGGGGGAGCCAGCTGCTCCATAGACGAACTCCGAGTGGGATCTGTTTATGGGGCAGTTTATTGTTTGCGCTATTGCGTTGCAGCAGCCCTGTCGATGTAGAGCAAAGAATCATCGTCTTTGCTGCCCTGCCACCGAACGAATTTTCGGGGTTACGTTTTGAGTTATTCTGTGATATACTTTCGTAGTCAGTAAACTAATCTTTTGTGAGGTTCGTGTGGAAATTGAAAAGGTTTCTAAAATTTATATTGACAAATGGAGCTATATACATTACAATCAGGTTATCAGGCGATGATTTGTCATCGCTGGGACTGGTCGAAAGACCCGGGTCCTACCGACAGGCGGGGAGTTACCCCGCCATTTTTTTGTTGTGAGGCATTTTTGTGAAGGATTTCAGTATTTTTGTTGACGAGTCCGGGGTGTTTGGTCCATATGAGCATCATTCACCACTTTACTTAGTAACAATGGTTTTCCACGACCAGTCAGTTGATATTTCATCTAATCTGTTCCATTTGCGAAAGTTCCTAGAGCAACGTCGTATTCCCGACTATACTGTTCATGCAGGACCTCTTATCCGCCGTGACAATGAGTATCGAGATTTTGTTCTTGAAGAAAGAAGAATTATTTTTAATAACCTGTTCCATTTTGTTCGGACTGCTGACATAAGTTATCATACAATTCTTATTGAAAAGAAACATCTTGATGATGAGATGGATTTGGTTGTAAAAATAACTAAACAACTGTCGGCATTTCTTAATAAGCATTTTCAAACATTTATGAGATATAACAGGGTAATAGTTTACTACGATTATGGACAGAGGGAACTCGCTAAAATCCTCGTATCTGTTTTTTATACAAAGTTATCCAATGTGACAATCAAAAAGGTTGCACCAGCAAACTACAAACTGTTTCAAGCTGCTGATATGCTATGCACTTTAGAGCTGCTCTCTTTCAAAGCAAACCGTAAGATGCTTACAAATTCAGAGTTAAGATTTTTTTCATCTGCAAAAAGGCTCAAAAAGTCCTATTTGCGAGCATTGGAAAAGAAACGGTTTGGGAGTTGATTTTCTATATTTTTTACTTGACTAACACGCTGCCGATGTGTTAGCATTAGACCATTGATAGGGCCATCGGATGATGGTCGAAAGCCTTTACTCGTAATGAGGAAGGCTTTTAACATTGTCAGGGAAATTCCGGGCGACGGTTTATAAGCTTGCCGCCCTTTTTTCTAATCGCTTATGATTTTCTCATCACATAAAGGGTGACTAAACATAATGCAATCACAGCAACTCCACGGCAGGGCGGAGTGCTATCTGCTGTTGCTCCTTGTCACGGACAACTGAGTTATCCACCATACCAATCCTATGCAAAACCAAACCAACATATTAACGTTGTCAAATATACCAGCGTAAAGTATATACAAAATAGCTACTACAAATCCACACCATATTGCAGTGTGAATCAGCTTTGTCAAAATTCCGCCGCATGGCGAATTAGCTTATTTCGTGATTTTTTGAGTTATAACCTCACAACAACCACAAACCCAGCACCCCAAACAAAAAAGTTCGTATTTGACACCACTTGGCGTGCCAACTTCCCCCTGCTTCATTCCGCAGAAACTGCCATGCCGTGTGCTGACATTGCTTGCTTTACTTGGCTGGAAAACGAATTGCCCTCTTCATTTCCATTATTTACAAGTTGCTCATAATCTCTTGGGTTTTCATTTTCTTGCTGTGCCGCCATCACCATCATAAATAGTCCCGGACTCTCCATTGCCAAAAAATCTTGGTCGCTTTGTGGAACATTATCGCCCCTCATCATGCGCCTGAAAATTTCGAGCATTTGTTGCCATCGCCTATCTCCTTCGGCAAGAGATTCTGCCATGGTTCTTGCGCTCTCCATATCCATCCGCAAATTATCAAGAAGCATTTCTCTTGTCAGCCTTTGAAATTCCTCGTCGCTTAGAACATTTCTTGGTTTACCGTCAAGACCCAAGTGCTCCGGTGTACCTTCGACAATATCTGTACCGCCCACCAGTCCAAGACTTGTGGTATTCCAAGCATAGTGGAACGAAAGTTCCGTTCTTGTCATGCGCGTATTTGTCAACATTTCAGATGTTATGGTTCTTGCTGCATTAAAGAAGTTACCAAGAAATGTTTGACCCAAATTTCTGACATCGGCACGAATTTGAGTCAAATCACCGTAGCTCTCCGTTTCTTCATGAATAGCCACAGCCGCTTCATCGAATAGCGACAGCACCAGATCCCTAAAAGCAAGCTCTAAACCCACTCTATTTACGCCACTTTGATTTTGCATCTCACCAAATGCAACCGAAAGGTTAAATATTTTTGCGTTTAGCACCTGAATGGGAGTGCCTGTTAAATCAGGATTTCCATTGCCTGTGCCGCTCCTCATTGCCTCTAACAGCATTTGCGTATATCTTTCTATCCCTGTTGCTTGCTCACCTGTGTCAATGTTGCTCACATTGCTAAAAGCTGTTTGAGTTGATGTTAGCTGAACAGATGCTGGATTTGCAGTGTTACCGGTTGGTGCAACCTCAGTCTCGGTGTGCCCAATTGTTGCCCAAGCCATATTGAATGCTTCATCAAGTCCATGCTCTGCGAAATTGCTTAAAAAAGTTTCGCCAAACACATCAATCTGATTTTGGGCATCAGCCAGCTTCTGTGCAATGGCTTCACTTGATAATCCGGCGGCACTTTCTCCACCGATGTTCATTCTCGCAAGTTGTCCTGACAGACCAATGGCATTGCTCAGAAAAAGCCTAAAAGCAGATTCTGAAAACTGCAAATTCTGAGTTGGGTCGCTATATTCATCGCGGACTGCGGCAAATGCGTTCACATATTGGCTGAGCCGCTGTTTGAAACTCAGTGGTTGCGTTTGCGACCCTTGTTCTGAGCCATTGTTTGTGTTTGTTGATGAACTATAGGACTGATATGGAATCACAGTCATATTAGAGCCTGAAGGCTCGGGAGGGATGTTTTGTAACATTCGGCTTAAATGTTCAAGTTCACTAATGGTTGATTCCGGCACTCCCGGCACTCCCTGAGAACTGCTTACCAATTCCCCTGATTGTTCGTTCCAAATGCCGTCTGCCGTAACGACTAAATTCAAAATTCCGCTCTCAGTCTCAACCGTCATTCGCCGTATGTTTCTAAGACCATTATTTACGATTGATTCTCTAAGGGTGAGCTCTGCACTCGTATTTTGAGCATCAGCACTGATTTGCACTTGGTCTGAATGTGATTTTGCATTAGTGGATGAACCTGCGTTTGAGTCATTAGACGACTGATTTTGTGCTCTTTCGAGCATTCTCTCAAGAATATTAAACGCAAGCGAACCTTCTTCGTGCTGCGACATAAGCTCTCGTATGATTCCACTTTTTAGGTCTGCGATTGCTTCCCTTGATTTGGCAGGACCACCGGGGACCAAAGCCTCTCGCATACGTGTACCTATTTCGAGCTTGAAATTGCGTGTGAGTATTTCTTCTTGTGTCATACCTAACTTATTAAGGTTGGTTCCTCCACCCGGCAACGTTTGATATTTTGGTACATAATAGGGATTGTTCGCATTTAGGTTCACATTAAAAATCCTCCGTTATTTTTTATGACACTCACTGACATTGACAATATATTCTAATTGTCGACTGTAATTTATCATAACTTTAGCTTTTTAACGTTCTATTATAGCCTTCTATTGTCGCAATCCACCGAAACTCTGATCACAGAAGAAGCCCACACACATAACCTATCGCCAACTGTCTAGCCATATAAGCCAGCTTTGTATCATCCCCTCCATATTTGCACCGTAGATTTCATACATCAGATTAATATTTTGATAAGCACGGAGCAGGTCCTCTCTCGTACCGCGCTCAGTATAAAGATATAACATGAAAGATGCAGCGGTTTCGTGCATATTAAGCAGCGTGTAGCGTGTACCAAAGCGATCGGTATCACCAGGCTCGTAAACATAATCGAGCCACAAAATAGCCTGTGCATTTATATAGTTTCTTACTTCTTCTAATGTTAGAGGGGTATCTTTTTCTATGAGCTCACCAAAGGCTCGAAGAAAAAAATTTCTTCTACGCCACGCAGCTTCCATGGCAAAGCGTTCGTTTTCCGTTGCGACTTCAAAGAATAATTCCAGCATTATGCACAAGCCCTCTTCAAAAAAAGGAGTAATCATATAATTGCCGGGATGATGTGGAACAGGCTGATATACCTGTGGGAAATTATTTCGTATGTTTGCTGCGCTGAGCAAAGCGTGTACAGCTTCATGCGCCATAGCCCACGGCGGACTAGAAATGTCTTGAAAATTGGCGAGTATTCCGTTCCCATATCCACCACCGGAACCGAAGCGTTCATCAACATGTATCATATACACATCAAACTGTCTGCTCGGCTCGACACCCAGCCAATCGCTGACAAAACGTATGGATTCCTCGCCAATGGCGACATGGTGGTTGACCATGTCTATAGTCCACTGCTCAGGAGTATTGTCTTGCTCATGTCCAAAGTGGTATACAGCATAATTGCTACGTACACTGAGAACAATTCCAAAGGGCGATAGAGGTGACCCTTCAACCCGATGTACACGTCCGCGTTCATACCGGATACCAAAACCGTCACTATTTAATCCACCTGTAAACTCCGACCAAATATTAGCAGATAAAGCCTCTGCTTCGCGCATATTTCGCCTGTTGGTGTGCTCCATAACAAAATCCCGCAATGAACCGGCACTACTGATGTGTTGCACAAAAGCAAGGGCAACAGCATAAGTCTTCTCGTGATTCGTTTCGGGAATAAAACCGGGAATAAACCAGGCATCGCCAAAACCGGGTAATTCTTCGGTCATCATGCGGTGTGCTGTTTCTACTCCACAGTAAACAACCGGAGCACTTTCGCCGAGCAAATATAGATCCAAGCCAACGCTCAACCACATAGGAAGATTGTCAAGTTCCGACTGCGAAAAATCCTCAAGCGAAAATGGAATAATATCAGACCCGGACTCATAGGCAGGTGCTTGTCCGGTTTCCTCTGTCGGTGCGGGTGTAGGCTCTTGTGAAATAGCATACTCATCCGGAGGCTCCTCAAAAACACCGGTTGAGCAGGCAGCAAGCAGTAATAATAAAGGTATAAAAATTATCAAACGAACTACCATATATTGTTCCTCATCCCCCACGGAAAATAGAGTGTTTAGCTCATAATAGCACATAGTTTTGTGGGAAACAATATTAGACGTTAATAATCTCTTGAAATGTTAGCACTGTGATTGTATAATACGGTATCTCGCTTGAGCCTTAAATACTATAAAAGACAGGAGCGCACTGCAATGAATTCGCTATTTCGACACTTTGACAAACTGGTCTTTTTCGATACAGAAACCACAGGCTTAGATTGCAAAAAGGATGCCATTATTGAGTTTGCAGCATTGAAAGTCACCCTTGATGAGAACTCACAACGTGTTGAAAACGAACTTAGCTCACTTATAGAGCTTCCCGCCGGAAGAAAATTGCCACAAGAAATCACCAACTTGACAGGCATCACGGAGAAAATGTTGCAGCAAGAAGGAAAGCCGATGGTTGATGTTTGCGAATCAATTGTAGAGTTCATAAACAATCCCAAGACACTGCTCATTGCCTATAATGCCCAGTTTGACTTGTGCTTTTTGTACTTTTTTCTAAATAGATTTAAATGTGCGGATATATTAAAGCAGTTAAAGATGCTTGATGTGCTGACAATCTATAAAGATAGGCGTGACTATCCGCATAAGTTGAGCGATGCAGCCGATGCATTTGGCATTGATTATTGTAATACCCATCGAGCTATAGATGATACAAAAACCATGCTTGACCTTCTAAATGCAATGGAACGTGAAAAAAGCGACTTGGATTGCTATATCAACCTTTTTGGCTATAACCCTAAGTACGGAGTTTCAGGTCCTAGAATATCCTCTATTACCTATGTGCCGCAAGGCTTTAATAGGCTGAAGAAGTTATATGAGGAAAATTAGCTCATGCAAAAACAAATAGAACACACACAAACGATTTAAGCGGTGCTCAAACGGTATTTTTGACATGATTCTTTGAAAACTCGCAGACAATAATGATTGGGGAAAATGCGGAGTGCTTACCCTATCGTGAACATTACTTGTTTAGTTTTCGCTTGATTCCGATAACTGCGAAATAAATGGGGACAGTAGCGGCGAGAATAAAAACGAGAAAAACTCCTATTATTACAACCAACACCCACAGCGGCGAGCTTGTCTGAGTTACAATCGGACTTTCGCCGCTCAGTAGCGGAGACGATGTAAGAGGTGGCAGAGATTCCAGCATTGTAGGTCTGGAGGAAATATCCGGCGTTGCTTGCATCGCAGGAGTCGTTGGAGAGGTAGGCTCGTGTATTGCAGAGCCGCGTGCAAGTTCCCGCCGTGCTCGTGCTTGCAGCATAGCTTGCATCCCGAGAGGTAACGGAGTCTCCTGGGGTTCAGGCGCTTGCACCACAGGCTCTTGCGTTATGGGTGTCTGGGCATGGGCAATATTCGGGGGAGCTCGTAATGCTGCGGACGTGTTTCCTCCCCCTGTGACGGCTTCACTTGTGTTGTCGTTCGTTGTGCTTTCATCTTCTGCATCTTCTGTCACCGGTGGTTCAGGGCGAGAGTCAGCCGGGGAATTAAGCTCGCTTCCAAAACTCACATCTGCTTCTGTCGGAACAATGGCAACATATGTCATACCGCGCCCGAGGTTTAATAAAGAACCGTCATTAAGCGTGTATATAAATGGAGAATCCTCATTGCCTCTGAACCAGTTTATTTCAACTTTCTGTCCGCTATTTACAAAATACCCGGTGCCGGTACCTACCAGCCTTACATCAAGCAAGGTTCTGTCGCGCACTGAAGGCCCGATATCGGTTCTGAGTATCAGCAAATTTGTAAAAGTAGGGTATACACCATTATTTGCATCCACGAGATATGCGTTAAATGAATGAATGGTTTGATGCATATAGTAAGCACTTGCAGAGGCATTTAACGTAAACGTGGACGTTTTTCTCGAAGAGAAGTTAATAGTAACAGTATTTGCAACACTTCCGCCGGATGGAGTAGCATTACTTACAAAAGAAAGAAAATTGTTAAAGCCTACGTTATAGTTCAATCTGGTGAAAAAATTGGGTAAATGCTGCATAGCCAGTTCACCGGAAGTCACAGCAGTATGCTCTAAAGCTGTCAATGTGCGGCCCGGGATTCTGTTGGCATTTCTGCTGAACATACGGCGGTGCCCTGATTGTCCCGGGTTAGATTCCAGATAGTTTATGTGCGCTATGCCGTAGCGGTTTATATCATGCAAAGCTAAGTGACACTGCCCGACACTTACGAGTAATGCATCATGGCTTCTTGAGATGCTTGCTATGTAAGGTCTTGCGCTACGGATACTGCCGACAAGCGGCATATTCTCAATATCTTGGAATAATGCAACGAGTCGGGTGTAGAAAGTGTAGACAGGCACCTCATAAACAATATCGGCTCTCGAAATACCGTTCATCGGCAGAGCACCCGCGGTATTGCCGAGTGATATTGCGAGTGGTCTTCTGGTAGCCATATTTCCCGAGATAGGAAGACCCGTAAGCGGATTAGTTAATTGGGCCTCTCGCTCGTCATCCGGCTGAGTAGGGTTTGCGGATGCAAAAAGAGCAGTCATGCCAAGCAGCACAACTACAATAAGAGTTATAGATAATATTTTTATTAGCCTAGATTTCATAATAGTCTGGTTTTCACCTTCCAAAGCTAAAGTGATTCTAGTCCAATAATACCAGCTTTATGTGTGAAAGTCAATCTTATCCACAATATATTGTAGCAGATAATTTTTTATGGTTGCTGTACACATGTCGCCAAAAATGGATAATTTATTCCGCTTTTTTGCGAGCCAGAGAGCATTGCGCCACTGCTCTCGCAAAAAAGACTCCATAAATCATCCACTTTTGGCTTGGTCTGTATTGTAACTTTTTATGCTTACAGTGAAGACCAAGCTGAAAATGATGAAATTACTCTGAAAGGTTTTCGAGCCTCTCCGCGATTTCAGAATAGTTCATCTCATCCGCCATTTCTTTGATCCAATGCACAAGGTCACCGCCGGACTCGTAAACAAAAGAGTCAAGCTCTTTTATGATTTCTTCAATTTCATTCACATTTCTATTGTTACAAGCATCAGCCAGTCTGCTGAATAGCAGGCTATCAGGCGCTGCCTTCTGATCTTTTCGCTTAGCTGTTTGTGACTGTATTTTTGTAATAATTTTGTCAATGTCCGATAAAAGACTGCGTACATTTTCTGCAAAAGCTGCATTGTGAGAGACAATAAAATCAAAATCTTCTGCTTTTCCGGCAATTTCCAGTGCCTCTGCCAGAGCGGCTGTGTCGTCTGCACAAATACTGTAACAGGAGCTTTTTATGCCATGAACAGCGGTAGTATAGTTCAATAAATCAGTCTCAGTTACAGCTTCTGTTTTTTCGAGGACTTGAGGAATATTTTTTGCAAAACTGCGCATGACGGTAAAATAGATGCCGACATCGCCGCCATAACGTTCCAAACCGCTATGAAAATCAATACCTTCAACGTGGAAATCCGGAAGAGAAACTTGTGCAGGTTTTTCAATATTTGCGGGAGGCTCGTCTTTGATATCACTTGCCGCCTCATCATTTTCTTTGCTCTCGTCCCAAATCCAGTCCCTGACTATGGTATCTAAATGAGACAAATCAACAGGTTTAGTGATAAAACCCTGAAAATCACTGCTTAAGAACATTTTCTCGTTACCGGCAATAGCATCTGCCGTAAATGCGATAATAGGCACGGTTCTTGCATAATCTGAATCAATTTCCCGTATCAGGCGAGTGGCTTCAATACCATCCATATCGGGCATCAAGTGATCCATGAAAATAGCATTGAAGCGCACAGTTGCTTTTTTTACAACTTCGATGGCATCGGGACCGCTGCTGACACAGTAAACACTGATGTTATATCGCTTTAGGAGACTAGCAGCAACCATAAGATTTGTAGGAACATCGTCAACAACCAGTACATGAGCATAAGGTAGGCTCAATAGAGGCATATTTTCTGTCATAATGCGCCTTTGCTCGGAGTAACGGAGATTTTTGAGAGAATCAATCACTTCCGGACTAATAACATCATCTGATACGACCTGTTGACGGAATCGTGCGGTAAAAACACTTCCCTCCCCGTATTCGCTGGCTACCACTATATCGCCGTCCATCATTCTGACTAATCTTCGTGCAATGGACAACCCGAGTCCGGTTCCCATTATATTGCGACTGGTGGATATATCCACTTGCACAAAATCATCGAAAATGCTCATGAGTTCCTCATCACGTACGCCTCTCCCCGTGTCGCTGACCTCTACGGTCACCCAAGCAGAATCGTGTTCGATGGTGGAACTGATAGATAAATCCACAGTCCCTTTCTCTGTGTACTTAAATGCATTGGACAGGAGATTGTTCAAAACTTGCCTTATTTTTAACTCATCCCCAAAAAGTTTTGCAGGAAAATTATCATCTATGGTTATATTGAACTTGATAGGTTTATCTCCCCTGTGCAGGATATTCTGTGTTGTTGCGGCGCTTATCATTGCCGCTGTGTTGTATTCGCCGGGTATAAGTGAAAACATTCCGGTTTCTATTTTTGAAATATCCAACAAATCGCTGATTAGACTGAGCAGTGTCATTCCTGCGGCTCTTATATTGAAAAGATTAGAATGGAGATATTCGCTCAAATTCTCGGTTTCCAAAGATAATTCGGAAAAACCGAGAATAGCATTTAGAGGTGTCCGCATTTCGTGACTCATGTTTGAAAGAAACATTTCCTTCGCACGGGAAAGTTTAATAAACTTCTTGCAAAAAACATAGATTACAATGTTAAGCCCCAAAGTAATAATAAAACCAGCGTAATTTTGACCCATGGTGAAACTGGCTCCCATTATGTTTTGATTAAGTACGAATAGAAAAAAGCCCTGCAATACACTGACGAAAATAATGTATATTGCAAGTCCTTTCGGGTTCATATATGAAAGGGAAAACAGTGCACCGGCAAAAGCAAATGTGTAAACAAGGAAATCACCATCAAAATACACAAATCCAAAAGCCATTATCGACATCATTACAACAGGAGATAAAAATGATGAAACCTCCTTTTTGAGAGAACTTCTTTCGAGTGTGATAAATGATATCAGCAAAGCAATATTCATCATACTCCGCACAAATAAGTAATGCCCATCAAATAGTAAAACATAATATACTGTTGTGCCGATAGTGTAAGCCAAAAGGGCAAATAAGATGTAAGGTGCTGCTATGGTTTTGTTTGCCCCGCCAAATATGTATTTATTTATGAAATAAATCAAAGCAGACAGACCTCACCTTCCTTGTATTCCTTAGTTTATGCTATTTGTACTAGTTTAACATAAAAAGGTGAATGCTTCAAGTAGGACAAAAATACTCTCCGCTGAAAACTGAACTGCTAAGCAATAGTACCGCCGCCGACAACAACATCGCCATCATAGAGTACAACAGCCTGCCCCTTGGCGATGGCGCGTTGCGGGGTGTCAAACTCAATTTGTGCAGAGCTTTCAGCCGTCTGAGTCACTGTGGCATAATCTTCCTTATGATTGTAACGAATTTTAGCTTTCACACGAATAGGCGAATCTATCTTGTCACATGAAATCCAATTAAAATCTACAGCGTTGACCGATACGGAAAAGAGTTTGCTGTTCTCACAAAGCTCAATAGCATTTTCAGCAGGATTTATAGATTTCACGTACATAGGTCTCGGGAAGCTAAGCCCCAAGCCTTTGCGCTGCCCGATGGTGTAACGGGCAATACCGCTATGTCTGCCGAGAACATTGCCTTCTAAATCCACGAAATTACCGGGCTCAAAAGACTCGCCGGAATAATTTTCGATAAAATTTGAGTAATCGCCATCGGGAACAAAACAAATATCCTGGCTATCTCTTTTCTTTGCGTTAAGAAACCCTTGTGATTCGGCAATTTCCCTCACCTCAGACTTGCTGAGGGTGCCGAGCGGAAATAAAGTGTGCGCCAGTTGCTCTTGAGTCATGGAATAGAGCACATAGCTTTGATCCTTTGCCACATCTGCTGCTTTTTTCAAGAGATAGCGACCTGTTTTCTCATTTTGCTCAATAACCGCATAGTGCCCAGAAACAACATAGTCAATATCTAGAACCTTTGCTCTTAAAAAGAGCTTGTCAAACTTCATGTAGCGGTTGCAGTCAATGCAGGGGTTGGGCGTTGCACCGCTCTTGTATGCGCCGATAAAACGCTCTATGACTTGCTCTTTAAAATCATGTGAAAAATTAAAAACGTAGAAAGGCATACCAAGAGAGAACGCAACACTTCTTGCATCCTCTACGTCGCTGAGCGAGCAGCAGGTGTTCTCGCGAGCTACTATATCATCAAAAATATCGTCGCTATTAAAGAGCTTCATGGTAACGCCGGTGCAGTCATACCCTCGCTGTTTCATCAAAAAAGCAGCAACAGAACTATCGACACCGCCGCTCATGGCAATCAGCGCCTTACTCAAAACTAACCCCCAAGCTCTATCATCATATCTATGCACCGCTTAGCCTCGGAAATTGTCACGTCATCTAAAACAATTTCCTCACCGCCATCACTCTCTACGCAGTTAAGGACATCAACCAATGTCGTGATTTTCATATTCGGGCATAGGAGCTTCTGCGATAACGAATAGAAACGCTTATCGGGACATTGATATTGCAAGTGCTCGGCTATGCTCATCTCTGTGCCTATGAGAAACTCTTTGGCATCAGACTCCTTTGCGAAGTTCATTATCCCGGAAGTTGAGCCAACATAGTCGGCGTGTTTCACAACCTCGGGTACACATTCAGGGTGAATAAGCAAAAGCGCGTTAGGATAGCGCTCCTTCGCTTTTCTCACATCTTCGGTATCAACAACAGCATGAATCGGGCAGCCGCCTTGAAGCAGTTTCACATTTTTACCCGGGACTTGTGCGGCTACATATGCACCGAGGTTACAATCCGGCAAGAATAAGATGTTGTCGTTTTGGATTTTTTCGACTATCTTAACGGCAGATGAGGAAGTGACACAAACATCACAAATGGTCTTAAGCTCCGCAGTGGTGTTGATATATGCAACAACTGTATAGTCCGGATGTTGCTTTTTGACCGCTCCGATTAGTTCTTTGTCCATCTGCTCTGCCATAGGACACCCGGCTTCGGGGTGCGCGAGAAGCACGGTCTTTTCAGGCGATAAAATTTTGACCGTTTCGGCCATAAAACGCACACCGCACATGAGGACGGTTTTGCTGTTTGTCTTAGTGGCTGAAACGCTGAGCTGATAAGAGTCACCTGTATAGTCCGCAATTTCAAGTATCTCGCGCGCTTGATAGCTGTGCGCCAAAATACAAATATCTCTTTGCTTTTTCAAATTAATGATTTTTTCTTGAACTTCCCGAATAGTCATGCGTCATAATCCTTTCCGCCTATCGTCCGCAATCGTTTAGTGCGAGCCGCCGCAGCCTTCGCACTGCATATCACACCCGACATGCGATGTCGGGTCAATGCCTTGTTTTTCATAATAATCAGTAATTGCAGCCTTGATAGCCTGCTCGGCAAGCACCGAGCAGTGCATTTTCGCAGACGGCAACCCATCAAGCGCATCGGCAACAGCCTTGTTTGTGATGCTGAGCGCATCACTGATGGTTTTACCTTTGACCATTTCGGTTGCTATAGAAGACGTAGCGACAGCCGCACCGCAACCGAAAGTCTGAAAGCGAACATCCGTTATAACATCGTTATCCACCTTCAAGAAAATCTTCATAATATCGCCGCATTTGGCATTACCAACCTCACCAACAGCATCAGCATCGGGCATATTCCCAACATTACGGGGATTGGTAAAATGTTCCATAACTTTTTCAGAGTACATATAAAAATCTCCTTGTATCATTTCGTGTTTGCAGACGGGGTGGGGGTGTTTAAAATTTTTTATGGCTCAGCGCCACGAGGCCTCGACACACATCGCGAGCTAGCGATAAAGCGGTGGTACAAAGTAGGAAGGCCGACTAGCGCCTAAAAGCCATAAAATATTTTAAATATCCCCACCCTGTCCGCGCATTATCATCCGTTCCAAAGCGGTGACATCATGCGTAGTTTCTCAACAATCCCAGGAAGTTTCTCAAGCGTAAAGTCTATGTCCTCATCTGTGTTGTCAACACTAAGCGACAACCTGAGCGAACCGTGCGCCGTCTCATGCGAAAGACCAAGAGCCAAGAGCACGTGTGAAGGGTCAAGCGAATCCGAAGAACAAGCCGAGCCGGAAGAAGCACAAATCCCGTGCTGGTTGAGTAAAAGGAGTAGAGACTCACCCTCTATGCACTCAAACACAAAAGAAGCGATACCGGGAAGCCTGTTTATGGGGTCGCCCGTGAGGTGTGTGCGAGGGATTTTCAAAACGCCGCTGATAAGCTTATCTCTGAGCCTTGTGACTTCTCTCAGAGGCATATGACCTACAGCATCTTCAAGAGCAGCGGCGAGTGATACAATACCGGGAATATTCTCTGTTCCACTGCGCTTGCCGCGCTCCTGACCGCCGCCGTGAATAAGTGGCTGAAGCAGTAACCCTTTTTTCACATAGAGTGCACCTACACCCTTAATACCACCGAGCTTATGCCCCGAAAATGAGAGCAGATCAACATTGAGTTCATTTACATCGGTAGGAATATGGCCAACAGCTTGAACAGCATCAGTGTGAAACAGCACCTCTCGCTCACGAGCGAGTTTACCAATCTCGGCAATCGGCAAAATTGTACCAATCTCATTGTTTGCCGTCATAACGGATATAAGCACGGTGTCACTGCGCAGTGAGCTGCGAAGCGCATCGAGAGAAATTTGTCCATGCTTATCACTCTCAAGATATGTTATATCATAACCGTTATCACCCAAATATTTCAAGGTATTTTTGACGGCAGGATGTTCAATATTTGAAGAAATGATATGCTTGCCTTTATCTTGCTTTAACTTAATTGCGGATTTTATCGCCCAGTTGATAGACTCAGTGCCGCTACCTGTAAAATACACTTCATCAGGGCGTGACCCAAGAACCTCGGCAACTGTTTTTCTGGCGTTTTCAAGTGCAACTTTGGACTTTTGACCGAGCGAATAAAGCGAAGATGGATTGCCGTAATCCTCTGTGAGAAAAGGCATCATAGCATCTATCGCCCTCTTTGAAATCCTTGTGGTCGCAGCATTATCTAAGTATACGATTTTATCCATTGGCTCTCCTGAAGCAGTTGTTATTTGTAAAGTATTAACCATAATACACTATATTTCCTAAAAATGCTAGACATAAATGATGAGAATAGGAGTGCCAAATTATGTGCTGTTTGCGGAGAACAACGGCATCTCACTCACCGAAATACGCCAAAATGACATCAACAGTTGCATCAGCCATTCTGACCTGCTCTACAGGGTCAAGCAACCAGACGAAATCCTCAAGATTTACAATGAAGCCGGCCTCAAATAGGACAGACGGCACCCATGAAGGGCGGCAGACAAAAAAGTTAGCGTGGTTGATTTGACGATAACGGTTGGTATGAGGGATTATGTCATACATGAGGTCTAAAGTCAGCTCGGAAAAAGCAACGGCATTAGGATTGCGATACCAGACTGTGAATCCACGTATGTTCTCGGAATTAGTCGTCTCGGCAACACTGTTGATATGCAGGGAAATAAACAAATCAGGGCGCAAATCACGACTCATATTAACACGGTCTTGCAAGCTGATATCAACATCAGTTTCACGAGTAAGATAAACTGTTGCTCCGAGAGCACGAAGTCGCTCAGCAAGCAACTCGGCATGGATGAGAACAAGGTAACTTTCGGGCATTTCACCACCCAAAGGACCGACAGCGCCCGGCTGGTCGCCGCCATGCCCGGGGTCGAGTAGAATAGTAATGTTCTCAAGAGGATAATCTCCGTCGCTGAGCGACTTTCTGTGCTTGAGATAAAGACGGAGCTCACCATCTTCAAAACTCACAAACTGCCCCTCAAAGCGCACATCATCTCTGATGGTAAATTCAAAATACGGAACATGATTTCTGGTGCCGCTGTGAACACGCTCAAACATCGTTTCGGACAAATCCTCGGGAAGCGACAGAGGCGGAGGCTCGGTGTGCATACCAAAACGCACAGTCAGAACACTGCCATCAAAAGACGGAACGATGGCAACATTTTCCTCTGCTTGCCACGTGATAATATCGTAATAAGTTCCGCCCTCATAAACCCCTGCGGTCAATACATTTGCGATGAAATCGCTCTCTGTGCGAATAGACACAGCATTATCTCTGACCCACACACCGCTTGAAAGCCTGACAAATCCATTGCTCGATTCCCCTATAACACGGTCAACCTGGTCTCGCGCCAGCATCCAGTCACTGCCACCACTTGTGGAATGAGTCGGAAACACCCACGCATCATCGCGAATTACACGGGCGTACCGTGGAGTGGTGACATCGGTTATGGTGACAGGGGGCGCAGGCGGGTCATCTCTCGGGATGGGGGGATTTCTAGTGATAGTGCGCACAACATCATCTTGCCCCTCTTGACTGAAAGTGAATACATTTGCACCGGTTTCAAGCGAAACATGGACAAAAAAGAAACCCTCAGCGGTGCGATTTGTGACCGGCTGACCGTTAAGGTAAAGAGGCAAGCTCGGAATACTCGTGCCCAGCATGTTAAAGCCCGCAGCAGTCGCACCGGTACCCGTTATGGTAACGTTGCGCTCCGGCTTGCCGACAGAAAGATGTTCAAGTAAAAATAACGGCTCTCGCAGCCCTGCATCTCGCGCAGTAAAATATTCCCGCAGCGTAGAACCAAACGCACCCGTCATAAAGGCATAGCGGAAAAATGCACTGCCGCCAACCACATCAGACTGTGCCATCATATTTAGCTGCCGTAATATTTCACCGTCCCAAGCAGAGCCTTGATGACCTTCTACCTCTCTCCACGCTGCAAGACCGATATAGAGGTTTACATCAGTGCCGCGGCAAAGGTCAATCCACCAGTTAAGTACAGGCTCAAAATTCGCTATCTCAAAGCCTATATACCAATAAATCTGCGGCATGATATAGTCAACCCAACCTTCTGTAACCCATAGGCGGGTATCGGCATAAAGATAGTAGTATGACTCCATACCGCGCGTAGTCGGTTTACCGAGCGGGTCAGTAGTTTCATTTTTCCAAATCGCAGTCGGCGAGATACCCCAGCGGACATTTCTGTCCTGCTGCTGATTTATACCATGAATCAATGACTGAATATCACGGATAAGAGTATTTACGTTCTCGCGCCGCCAGTCTCCAAGCTCCATATCCCCACCATAGCGAGCGAAAGATTCAGCATCGTCAAAGTAAGGCCCGGGGTAGAAATAATCATCGAAGTGGATACCGTCAATATCGTAGTTTAAAACAATTTCTTCTATTCCATCTAAAATAAGCTGCCTTGCTTCAGGCAAACCGGGGTCGAGAAACAGTCCGCGGTTTCCACCTGATGTTGACCATGGTACAGCGAGATGAGGATTTAACCTGACAGGATTATCCGGAGCAAGCGTGTTAGGGTCTGATGAATTGAGTGCCGTGTGTATAATGCGATAAGGGTTGAGCCATGCGTGAAGCTCAATGTCTTTGGCGTGGCTTGCCTCAATAAAATACTGCAAGGGGTCAAAGTCGGGTATACCTTCGCCCTGAGTGCCTATAAGCCATTGACTCCACGGAAAAATATCGGAGGCATAAAACGCATCTCCCATGGGGCGTACCTGAAAAATAATGGCATTTAACCCCATATACGCCGTGTGCGCAACTATGGAGTCTATTTCCCGCTTCATCTCTTCCGCTGTGAGGTCTTGCCGCGAGGGGAAATCCAGATTAAATACGGTAGTAACCCAAACAGCCCGAAACTCAGTCCCAAAATCGTCGTTTTCGTAAATGTAGTAAGTTTCGCCGTTTAAAGCGGGTAAATCATCGCCGTCTGAAATTTCACCATTATTAGTGTACTCGTTATAGTCGCTACCACTCTCAGGGTCGGGCACCCCAAAATCACCTAATAGAAAAGGCGCAGGCAGCACCAGAATTATCAGGGCAAACAGGGAAAATATTATTATATTGCGTGTCTTTTTTTTCACAACCTAAAAACCTCTGGGGCATCTCTTTTTATCGCCGCTGATTGTATCATATTTAAGCCGTGTTCGTCAAATTTTGGTGTTTGCGGACGGTGTCAAGTTGTTCTGGGTTTTTCCATGAAGAAATATTAGCTGACATATTTTAGTTTACTAAGAGAATCAAGAACAACTTTAGTACCAGAGGTTTTGCCGGATATTTTGTTATCTTTCTCAAA
>Ga0209755_10001011_pt1 | contig 47157 bp, 37 predicted proteins | sample TergutCo191P1_FD_187301 | JGI IMG/M metagenome (GOLD analysis project Ga0209755, IMG submission 187301) | Cornitermes sp. P1 segment gut microbial communities from Petit-Saut dam, French Guiana - Co191P1 (SPAdes) (version 2) | ecosystem: Host-associated > Arthropoda: Insects > Digestive system...
CCCCCCCATTGCACACGCGGCAACGCAAAGCGGAATGGTGCAATCGCCAACACAGCGGCAAGCTGGCGTTGCCGCGCCCGTTCACATCTACACACACACAATACTCTTCTTCTAAACAGCGAAAAAATAAATTCGCAATTGCAACCATTTTGTCTGAACACAGATTTTCAGGATTTTTCGATTTTCCCGATTTCGAAACTTTGCCCTCAGAATCAAAATTTCCAGAATATTCAAACCAAAACTCAGCAAAATCCTGTAAATCCTTCAATCAAGGTTCATACAATTGCACAAACGAATTTCAAGCAATTCCGCTTGGGAATAACCCTTCAAAAAAGGAGAATAATATGTCAGAAGCAATAATCAAATTTGCAGACAAAGTCATAAGCCAAAAGAATAAATCCATAACGGATGAGATTTTCTTGCTTATACAAAAAGACAAGGATTTAATGCAGGAATATCTGCGTCTTGTTCAAAATGAAAAAATTGACTCTGTCAATACTCAAATCGGCAAGAGAATTAAAGAGAGCTACGGGTTGAAGGATGGCAAAAGAAACAATAACCCATTAAGCACGCTTATCAAAAGCTATCAGGAGTTTCTATGAAAAAAACACTTTTAATTCTTGCCACAGCCCTAGCTCCGTTATTTGCTCAGGACATAAGCTGGTACAACGCAAACAGCAATACACTGGAAATATCTACTGGAGAGCAGTTAAAAGGGCTTGCGCAGTTGGTTAATAACAACGAAGACTTATTTATTGGCAAAACAATTAAGCTGGCAAATAATATCGTTTTAACCGGAAACTTTACTCCTATCGGTAATGGATCCCGCAATTTTCAAGGAACTTTTGACGGGCAGGGTTATACCATTTCCGGTTTGTCTGTAGGCAGTATCAGCAATATATCAGTGATTTCTTATGCTGGTTTATTCGGTTATGTTGGTGCGTATGGGCAAATAAAAAACATTAATGTTATTGGTGGAGAAATTATAGGTCGCACTGCTGGTGGTTTAGTGGGCTACTATGCCTCTGAAAAACCCATAGAAAACAGTAGCGTTCGGGCTAATGTAATTACTATAGGAAATTATTCCGGTGGTTTGGTTGGATATGCCAGTGCAGCTCTTACCATTGCCAACAGCTACACAAACGGAAAAGTTTCAGCTATAGCTATTTGTGTTGATTTAGCTCTTGGTCTTTGTCCTGCTCGGACTTATTCTGGTGGCTTGGTTGGATACGCTAACGAAGCTCTTACTATTACTGACAGCTATGCAAGCGGTGGAGTTTCGGCAGAGCCTAATACTTTTAATGGCATTCGATATTATCCCGCTTCTCATCTTTCTGGTGGTCTAGTTGGATATGCCAATGGCATAACAAACATTAGCAACAGCCATGTGAGAGGCAATATTTCATCAGTTGTTTCCTATAATGGTAGTGTTCTTTCTTCCGGTACAGGTTCCGGTGGCTTGGTTGGAAATGGTTCTGCAACTCTCACTATTACCGACAGCTATTTAGAAGGAGATGTTTCAGGTTCTACTTCTGGCGGTTTGGTTGGTAATGGCAGTACAATTAATATTGCCAATAGTTACGCAAACGGAGATATTTCTTGCTCTAGTTATTGTGGTGGCTTGGTTGCTAATGGCGGTATAATTAATATTGCCAATAGTTATGCAAACGGAGATGTTTCAGGTTCTACTTCTGGCGGTTTAGTTGGAGGCGCCAGCGCAGCTCTCACCATTAGCGACAGTTACGCAACAGGTGATGTTTCGGCCACTACTTCCTGTTCCGGTGGCTTGGTTGGAAGTCTTTCTCTTTCTGCTTCTTTATCTCCAAAGAGCATTTCCAATAGTTATGCCAACGGAAATATTTCTGCTACAGGTACTGAGGCTTATTCTGGCGGTCTAATTGGCTGTACTTCTGGTAATTCTTTAACTATTACAGAAAGTTATGCAAGTGGAAACGTATTTGGTGCTCGTTCTGGCGGTTTGGTTGGAAATTCTTCTAGTGCTTTAACTATTACAGATAGCTATGCAAGCGGAAATATTTCGGCAGAGCTTATTTCCGATTATTCTGGCGGTTTGGTTGGGTATGGCCATGCTGACATTACTAACAGTTATGCAAGCGGAAGCACTAGAGGCGGTATTTTCGGCAGATATTCCAGTGGCACAATGACCTCCGTATATTACAATTCTAATGAAGCAAGTCGGGCAGCAGGCACTGGCTCTCCAACTGGAATTTTAGGTTTGCCAAGCACAAACTTAAAAAATCAATTAAGTTTTGCAGGTTGGAATTTTAATGAAATTTGGGGCATAAGCAGCACAATAAACAACAGCTATCCATATTTAAGAAGAGTGCCTATACGTATTGAAAAAAGCTCCTCGTCTAGCGTTTCAAGTAGTTCTTCGTCAAGCCTCCCAAGTTCTTCCAGCACAACGCAAATTTCCTCAAGTAGCAGTTCCTCTATCTTTTACTCAAGCAGTTCTACCATATTGAGCAGTTCCAGTTCAGGAAATTATGAAGGCAATATTAATGGCGAGTGCAAAGATGGCAGTGGCAGGCAATATTATTGCCAGTGGGAAGAAGGTTGCCATGCTATTGATAATATATATTCCAATATAGGCGTGCCTTGTCCAGATTTAGTTTCTCTTTGCCAAAATTATGGAACGTTATTCATAAATGTTAATCCGTCAGCATTACATGAAGGCAACGAATGGGGCAAAGGCATAAGTTGCTCCAACGTTGGCGGTACGCAGGTATCAACGCCAAATAGTTCTTCAAGTAGTGCAGGCGGTGGCGCGGTTCTAAATTCATTCAGTAGAATAGCCACAGGCAACCTGACCGCAAAAGCCATAGATAAAACCATAATGCTGGAAAATATGCCACAAGGAGCAAAAGTGCAAATATATAATCTGCGTGGCGAGCGTATATACTCCGCAAATCTGGAAAATCCTAAAATCCTGAAAATCGGGGTTCAGACAGGGGTTTACATAGTGAAAGTCAACAGCCAAACTTTGCGAATGGTGGTAAAATAACAAAAACAACTCCGTTAACGGGGCACCCTGCTTGGCTTAAAAATCCCGAAAGCCAGGCAGAAAACACAAAAAACGGGTAAAAAGGAGGGTAAAAACCACCACCGAAATCCAAACAAAACCGCTCCCTCCAAAAGCACTTCGACTCAGCCAAACGTGAAGCCGCCAACCGCCTCCAAATAGTATTCAACACTTATGGCAACGTAGCCACAAAATCGCTCAACGAAGAAACATCGGCAATATACAATCTGCTCCAAGACCTCCCCCTACCACCACCCCTTTTTCACAATAACCCCTTCAAAAGGCTGCAGCATAATTTTATTTTCTTCAATCTTTGTGCCTTGATGCGTGGAGAAAATAACTTTTGAAGTTTCGCCCACCGCCCCGATATTTGCCAAGTTCTTTTTATTGCTGAAATTAAGCACTATTATTATCTCTTCCATTTCAATTCTTCTGGAATATATCAGAATATTATTTTTGCCCTTATTCACAAAATGAATATTGCCGCTTTGCAAAACATTGTTTTCTTTTCTCAATGCCATCAACTTTTTATAAACGCTCAAAACAGAATTCATATCTTTTTCTTCCGCTTCAACATTAATCGTTTTATAGCTTCCCGATATTGGCAGCCACGGAGTTTGCTCGCTGAATCCGGCGTTTTTGCTGCTATCCCATTGCATAGGCGTGCGGCTGTGATCACGGCCTTTGAAAAATGGGTAGAGCAATTTGCCGTATAAATCTTTAATATGCTCTTTTGGTATGCTCACATTTTCCATTCCTATTTCTTCGCCATAATAGATAAACGGAGTTCCTTTCAAAGTTAGGTGCAGAATAGCGTGCAGCTTTGCTTTTTCATATTTGTGAAAAGTCCAGCCCATTCTGTTGAGGCTTCTTCCTATATCGTGGTTTGAGAGAAAAAAACAAGGCCAGCCCATAGCAGGTATTTTTTTATAAAAGCGGTTAATTATTCTGCAATAAGACGATGCTTTCCAAAATGAGAATACAAGCGAAAAATCAAAAACCAAGTGCAGCATATCAGAGCCGTTGCCCAAAAAGCTTGCGGCCAAAGTCGGATTGCCGGGCGGCGGCGTGTAAATTTCGCCAACGCTTGTTTTATCAGGATAGCTGTCCAGTAATTTTCTGAAGTCTCGGAGCAAATCGTACATTTCCGGCTGGTTGCGATTGTAAACTTCTGATTTTCCAAAAAATCTGAATTTATTATCTCTGAAATCCTTGTCTTTGAACAGCAAATTTATAACATCAAGCCTGAATCCGTCAACGCCCATATCCAGCCAATAGCGCATCATGTCGAACATCGCTTCTTTTACTTCCGGGTTTCTCCAATTTAAATCCGGTTGTTCCTTGAAGAAAGAATGGCAGTAATATTCTTTTGTTGTTTCATCATATTGCCATGCTTTTTTGCCGAAGTTGGTTTTCCAATTATTCGGAGCCGGTCGCCATATATACCAATTTCGCTTTGGATTTTCTGCGGAAGATTTTGATTCTATGAACCAAGGATGCTGGTCTGAGGTATGGTTTAGCACCAAGTCCATTATCACGCGAATTCCTCTTTTGTGAGCCTCGTCCATTAAGCGACGAAAGTCTTCCATTGTTCCGTATTCTTTGTCTATGTTTTTGTAATCTGCTATGTCGTAACCAGCGTCTATCATAGGGGAAGAATAAACGGGTGATAGCCAGATTGCATCAACACCGAGGTTTGCCAGGTAGTCTAATTTTGCTATTACGCCGGGGATGTCGCCAAAGCCGTCGTTGTTGCCGTCTTTGAAGCTCTTGGGATAAATGTGGTATATAACGGCGTGCTTCCACCAATCTTGAGATAACTGCATTTAAGTATTTTGCTCCTCTTTTATTCTATCGCTGATTCTGTCGTGTATGTGCTGGAGTCCTATTTTTGTCACAACGCTCGCAATTGCCATCGCAAGCCCGGGCCATAGTAAATTCATTTCTTTGATAGAATTTTCGTAAATCGGCCAAAGCGCTCTCGGATCATCAATGCTCCATATAATAATGCCTGTACCTACAAGTCCAATAAACCCGCTTATGAGCTGATAAATGCGCGTCATTATAAGCTTTTTCTCGTCCGATAATTTAAACACTCTTCGCCTAACGGAAAAAGACTCTTTTCTATAGTTTTTTGAATCGCCTTCTTTAATGGTCCGCGAAAGCTTAAAAGCCTCATCTTCGGCGGTTATCCGATCCTTGACCCGCTCCATATGTTCGCGATGTATCTGGCTTTTTTCAATATACATCATAAATAAATCTAGTAAATTTCAATAGCGACTCCTAACCTTTAGACGGCAAATTTAGCAAATCGTTTATCATAACTATGGCTTCTTCATAATTGCCCACCAGCACGCTTTGCAAAATATCATCTGCTTGCGTATCTTGCAATTCGTCAACAGCTTCGTTTATAGCGCTTGGATTCAAAGTTTCAAGCGCTTCCTTTAATTTAACCAGAGCATCCATGCTTGCAGATTTCTTCTCTTGATTTTCATTGATGCTTATGCTTATGCCATCTAAAATATGTTTCAAATCCGTTAAGAATTTTGGCGTATGCATTTTGATAAATTCCAAATTTACATTGTTGCCTGCAATTTCCAAGGCGCTTGCAGATTCTGCTAAATTTTTTGCGCCTATATTGGTCAAAGCGCTTTTCAACGCATGAACGTGAATTGTATATAAACGATAATTCTCTGTCTCAAGGCATTTCTTAATTTCTTCTATCTTCGTTGTCCCATCTTTGTGGAACACGGCAAGAGTTTGCAAACTTGCCACGTCATGCCCAATGCCAAATTCCGGCTTGGCTTCCAACTGCTTTTCCTTTGGAATCCATTTTTCCAGAACGGCCTCCAGCTTGGCTATGTCTATTGGCTTTGACAAAAAATCGTTGAACCCGTTTGAAAGAAACATTTCCTTAACGCCATAGAGAGCGTTGGCGGTCAAAGCTATGACGGGCAAATCACGTGCAAACTCTCTTATTCGCCTTGTGGCTTCAACCCCGTCCATCATCGGCATCATGTGATCCATAAATACCAGATCATAGCGCTTCTTTTTAATAGCCTCAATTCCAGCTTCGCCGCTCAAGGCAGTATCAACCTGAATTTTATAAGGCAATATCAAGCCCTCGGCTACGCTCAGGTTTGTCTTTATGTCGTCTACCACCAGTATCGCTGCATCGGGAGCATTGAATTTTACAGTGAAGGCCATGAATTCTCCGGAATTCCTAATAAATGCGGCTGGCTCGCGAGATCGTATCTTCTGTGGCAAAGCTATGGTAAAAATGCTGCCCTTGCCATATTCAGACTCCACGCTTATGTTTCCGCCCATTGCGTTCACAAGATTCTTGGTTATGGAAAGCCCAAGGCCAGTACCCTCAGTACCTTTGTTGGTATCCAAATCAACCTGAACAAAATTCTCAAAAGCCTTGCTTATGTCTTCGCGCTTTATGCCTATTCCGCTGTCTGCAACAGACATCGTTAGATGAATTATGTCTTCTTCCTGTATTTCGCCGTTTACCGAAAGCGATATAAAACCGTTTTTTGTGTATTTAACGGCATTGCTCAAAACATTCAGCAGTATCTGCCTAACTCTGGTCTCATCGCCAAAAAGAGCGTTGGGAATATTGCCGTCTATGCAAACATCAAAGCGGATTTCGGAACCTGCAAGCTTTGTTTTGATGATGCTTATAACATCATTTGCAAGCGATGAGAAGCAGTAATCTCTTGGAACTATTTCCAGCTTTCCGCTTTCAATTTTCGATAAGTCCAGAATATCGTTGATTATGGACAGAAGATTCTCGCCAGAGCGTTTGATGGTGAGGATTTCCTCCCGAGCCTCATCTGCCAAGCCTTTGCGCAAAGCTAACTCTGCCATCCCGATTATAGCGTTCATTGGCGTGCGTATTTCGTGGCTCATGTTTGCAAGGAAGGCGCTTTTGGCGCGGTTGCTCTGCTCAGCCTGTTCCTTGGCTATGTTGGCCTTATATATGGCAGTAAACTGTACCAACAACGTAGCAAGAATGATTGTTAATGCAATCAAATAAGCAATTTCCATCTCCCCTCCAATAATTTTTCAAACTTTCAAACTTTCGTTATGAATTGATCCGAGACCTCAAGAAACAAATCTGTCAACTCAGGGTCAAAATGCTTTCCTCTGCCGTGTGCAATAATATCAACCGCTTTTTTATGAGTAAATGCATTTTTGTATGGCCTGGCAGAAACTAGAGCGTCATAAACGTCAGCTATGGCAAGCAACCTTCCTTGAAGCGGAATTTCTTCGCCCTTCAAACCTCTCGGATATCCGCTCCCATCCCATTTTTCGTGGTGAGTACCGGCGAAAATTCCTGCATGTTCCAAAAATTCCGACTCTACCGCATTTTTCTTAAGCCCTTCTATAACAAGCTCGCCGACAGTCGTATGTTTTTTGATTTCCTCAAATTCCTCTGGCGTAAGCCCGTCTGTTTTTTGCAGGATATTGTCTTTTATCGCGATTTTGCCAACATCGTGCAGTTGCGCAGAGCGCAGCACCATGTCCAAATCCCAGCCTGATATTATGTCTTTGTGCAAGCCTCGCTCCAGCATAGCCTGGATTAATATGCCTAAGTAGCGAGTTGTTCTCTCAAGATGACCGCCAGTGGTATAATCGCGGCGTTCAACAAGTTCCACCATTGTTTTAAGAATTGCGTTTTGCAGAGTGACAACGGATTTTGTCTTTGATTCCACCATTTCCTGCAGGCGGGTGTTGTATTTTATGAGTTCCAAATGAACTTCGAGCCGCTTGCGCAAAAGCGGCGGCGAGAATGGCTTTATTATGTAATCTATTGCGCCCAGCGACAGTCCTTTCAGCTCGCTTTCTCCATCGCTTTTTGCCGTTAAAAAGATAACAGGGATATTTTCGGTTTCTTTTCTGCTTTTTATGGATTTTATTGTTTCATAACCGTCCATTTCCGGCATTGCAACATCCAAAAGAATCAAATCGGGTATATTGGCTTCCAAGGCTTTCAAAAGGCGCGCGCCGGAGTTAAAAGTAAGAACGTCGTAATATTCAATGAGCGCTGTTCTGCCTACAATGAGGTTTGTAGCGTCATCATCTACCAGAAATATCCTTTTTTGCTCTGTACTCATGCTTTTGGTAACCTAGAAAAATAATTGTCTATCATCACTATAGCTTCATCATAATTGCCTTTAAGCACATTTTGCACTATATCATTCATTTCTGCAAAGTTCTGCAAATCGTTTATAGACTGGTTAATTACGTCAATGGCATCAAGGCTCATGGATTTAAGCGCAGATTTCAGCTTAATCAGGGTTCTTATATTCAAGGTCTTTTTGTCCTGCTTTTCCTCAATCTGTATGCTTATATCGCTTAAAACATGCTTCAAATCTTCCAAAAACTGGGCTGTATGCGATTTTATGAACTCTACATCCCTCTTTTTTCCTGCCACTTCCAGCGTTTTTGCCAGCTCGGATATTTCATCTGCGCCTATGTTTGCTGCAGCGCTCTTCAATGCGTGGACCTGGATGGTGTATAGAGTGTAATTCTCCGTTTCCAGGCATTGTTCAATTTCCTTTATCTTTTCAAGCCCATCTTTGTGAAATGCTATAAGTGTTTGCAATTGAATTTTTTGCAAATCGCTTTTATCATCGGTGCCTTCTTTCACCATTTCCTGCTTTTCCTTTGGAATGTATTCCTCCAGAATAACGTTCAATTTAAAAGTATCTATAGGTTTAGACAAGAAATCGTTGAATCCGTTTGAAAGGAACATTTCCCTTGTGCCAGAAATAGCATTTGCGGTCAATGCGACGATCGGAAAGTCGTACCCCATGTACCTTATACGCTTTGTTGCTTCCACGCCGTTCATTTCCGGCATCATGTGGTCCATAAATATCAAATCATAAGGACGGGCGTGGCGGGTAGCGTCTGTAATCATATCAATTGATTCTTGCCCGCCCATAGCAGTTTCAACCTTCATCTTATAAGGCAAAAGCAGGCCCTCGGCAACTCTCAGGTTTGTGCTTATGTCGTCAACAATAAGCACTCTTGCCTTTGGAGCATTGAATTTTGCCTTGAATATGGCAACTTCTTGAGGATTTTTAATGTTTTGCACAGGCACGTGCGAACGTACTTTTTGAGGAAGCTTGATGATAAAGGTACTGCCCTTTCCGTAAACCGACTCAACGTCTATGCTTCCGCCCATAGCTTCAATAAAAAATTTCGTTATGGCAAGTCCAAGCCCGGAACTCTCTATATTTTTGTTATCTGCAGAATTTATCTGAACAAAGTCCGTGAACAACTTGTCTAGATTTTCCTCTTTTATGCCAATGCCGCTATCTGCAACTTTTATAGTCAAGTTAACGGTGTCTTCTCCGCTTAATTCCCCGATTACGGAAAAAGATATAAATCCGCTTTTTGTGTATTTAGCCGCATTGTTCAAAACATTGAGCAATGATTGCCTGACTCTTGTTTCGTCTCCGAAAAGCGCATTTGGTATATTGCTGTTTACATTGACTTCAAAATTAACTTTGGAATCCATAAGCTTCATTTTGATAATGCTTGTCACATCGTTTATCAGGGACGAGAGGAAGTAATCTCTAGGAAGGATTTCCATCTTTCCCCTTTCTACTTTTGAAATGTCTAAAATGTCGTTGATAATGGATAATAGATTTTCTCCAGCTCGCTGAATTGTGATTATATCTTCGCGAACCGCATTTGCCGCATCGTTGCGCAATACTAGCTCGGCCATGCCAACTATGGCATTCATGGGCGTACGTATCTCATGGCTCATTCTGGCAAGGAAAATACTCTTGGCTTTATTGCTCTGCTCAGCCAGTTCTCTTGCCGCAACCAAATCCGTCATATCTATGGAATGCTGTATATGAACCATTTTTCCGTTTGGCCAACGTATGTATCTGTCCGTATTATTATAGATGCGTTTTGTCAAGGTACTGCGTTCTTCCCATACAATAGTCTGGTTGGGCTTTTTGTCAAGCTTGAAACACGGGCAAAACTCGCACTTTTCATTGAGATCTCTCTGCAAGATTTTATAGCACAATTGCCCAACGCAGTCGCCTACAATGCCGTAATGCTGTTTCATGCGGTTGTTTATGAAAAGAATTTTGTTTGTTTCCGGCTCGGTTACATAAATCATGGAATCAATGCTGTTCAATATGTTTTCCAGAGAATGGAACTGGCGTCTGTTTTGGTTATATCTCATCAGCAAAGCTAGCGCAAGCAACAGCAGCACAACAACGCCTATAAGCCACATCCGCTGCGCCACATATAATTTTTCCCTGTAATCGTAGGTTTTTTGCTCCCATTGCACGGTTATGCCTTCCGTATCTATCATGGAAAGCGCTTTGTTTATAATGGAGCATAAAATGACTTCTTTTTTGTTGAGCCCAAAATGCGAATTTGCGGGAAAGTCAAACACTATATTGGTTTTATATCCTACCAATTCTTTAAAGTGCGAGATGGATAGCAATCTGTGCTCGCTAGACATAACCATGTCCACCTCGCCGTTCCTAAGAGCTTCAAAAGCAGCATTTGAACCGACGTATTCAGTGGTATTCTTGTGGTTTGGAAACCACTCATAGAACATCTCGGAATAAACGGTATTGCCCGGTATGCCAATTCTCATTTTCGAAACTTCGTTAACGTGTATGTTTGGATGTTCGGCTTTGGAAATAAGCGCAAATTTGTCCCTTAAATTCGCATTCTTTGGCCATATAAAGCGTCCTTCGCGCCCTCTTGAATGGACTATCTCGGCAGACAGCGGAACCTCGCCTGCTTCCACCATTCTAAGCAGTTCCGGCCATTCCATATGCGAATCATTTGCCAATATGAAAGTTTGCCCTGTAAGTTCTTCTATTTCAGACAGCAAATCAAAAGCTATGCCCTGCCACCGTTTCTCATGTACGTCGTAAAAGCTGATTGGATAGTTATAATACTCGGCAACAAATTTTATTTCCGGATTTGCTTTTATGTAATACTTTTCTTCGTCGGTGAGCAATAAAGGCAATTTGCGCTTGATGTATTCCTTGTACCCTTTGTTGTACAGCGCAATCAAATGTCTGAGCGCACCGTTGTCCAAAGCTTTTTGCATAACCGAAATAATCGGCTCCAATTCCTTATTCTGCGTTGCAAGCGAAACCGGAAAGAAAATCACGGGAAAGAAATCTTTGGCAGCCACATCGCCGTATTTGTCAAATTTATGTTCTACCGTATTCAGATCAAAGAAAGCATCTACAGCTTCCGAGCCGAGCAAATCATAGGCTTCATCGGTGTTCTTAACAAGCACTACCTCATAGGTACCGCTCTCAAGCGAAGATGTGACCTTATCTATAACAGTAGAGTTGCCTTCTATAAATGCATATCGCAGGTCCCGCACAGGCTCAATGTATTCAATAGGCACTGCGTATGCAAGCCTGTAGGAGCGGATCGTTTGCATGGCAATAGCGGAGGTCATAGAATGGGTTTCCCGCAAATCTTCCGCATTCATCATGACTCCTGTAAAATCGACATTCTGACTATCAAACTTCGGTTTAAACTCAATTCCGAAAAAGTTGGTGAGCCATTCGCAAAGCAAAGCAGACCATCCGTTTATATCGCCATTATCATCGTAGAAAGCCTCGGATGTAGGCTCTGTGCCATAAACTAAACTGTCAACCTTCGCCTGCAGAGTCTCTATAGCGGCAATCTCATCGGCAGTTATACCTGGAAGTTCTCGGTAAGAAGCGTATTTAAATGCTTCTATAATTTGCTTTTTATCTTCCGAAGCTTTATTGCAACCGGAAAACGCAAGGAGCAACATGGCGAATATGACAAATATTATACGCATATAAGGGCAAATTTAGGAATTTGTAAATTCCTTTTATGCTTGAGGGGTTACAAAACCGTTTACAAAGTTTGCCAGCAAAGCCCGGTGTTTATCTTATGAAAAACTCCAAGGGAGACACTATATATATAGGCAAAGCTAAATCTTTATGCAAAAGGGTACGTAGTTATTTTGACGGAAAGGAGAAAGCTAGGCATAGGGCGGCTTCTTCAATGCTTCCACACATAGCCGATATTGAGTGGATAATCACGGAAAACGAGGCTGAGGCTCTGATTCTGGAAGCGAATTTAATTACCAAACACCAGCCTTTTTACAATGTTCGCCAAAAAGACGACAAGCATTTCCCATATCTTATGCTGACGATTCAGGAGAAATTCCCTCGTTTGAGAATTACGCGCCATGCGAAAGACGACAAAAATCTATATTTTGGTCCTTTCACCAACTCCTATTACTTGAGGACTATTTTAGATTTGGTGCCCAGAATGTTTCGCTTGAGAGAATGCAACACGAGATTCCCTGTTCAGAAAAAAAAACGCCCTTGCCTGAATTTTCACATAGGGAGGTGCAGCGCTCCATGCGCAGATATGGTGAGCGAGGCTCGGTATATGAAGGGCGTTCATGGAGCGAGAAGGCTTTTGGAGGGCAAAAGCCGCGAAATTCTTGCGGAACTGGAAAGCGATATGCACAATGCCTCCGCAGAAATGCGTTTTGAAGATGCAAGCAGGCTGAGAGACCAGATTCAAGCGGTGAACAGCGCTTTTGCCAAGCAGAAAGCGGACAAGGCAAACGAAGCGGATTTGAGCCTTGACGTGATTGCGATTTGCAGAGCGAAGGAATTGGCAACGGTTGTAATCATTGAATACAGGAACGGAATTTTGTATGACAGGCGTCATTTTTATTTGGAGAGCCCGTTGCAGCTAGAAGCTCCCGAAATTTTGGCGGAATTTTTGCCTCGCTGGTATTTGGGAATTGACAGGGAAGATTTGCCCAACGAAATAGCCATGGAAATCTCCTTGGGCGAGGACCTTGAGGCTTTTGAAGACTTTTTGGCAGGTTTGAAGGGCAAAAAAATTCATGTAGTGGTTCCTCAGCGAGGCGATAAGGAGGGATTTTTGCGCATAGCAAAAGCGAATGCGGAGATGCTTTTGGTAGAATCGGAAGCCAAGCGCTTTAAATACGATGAAATGAACCGAAGCATTTTTGAGCTGCAAAAGGAATTGGATTTAAAGTCTCCTCCGTTCTGCATAGAGTGTTTTGACATTTCTCATTTGGCAGGAACGGAGCCCGTTGCGAGCATGGTTCGTTTTGTGAACGGTCATCCGAGCAAGAGCGATTATAGAAAATACCGGGTAAAGATAGCGATGGGCGGAGACGATTATGCGAGCATGCGCGAAATTTTAATGCGCAGGTTAACTCGTTTGCAAATGGAGCACGCAGATTTTCCGGATTTGCTGGTTATAGACGGCGGAAAGGGTCAAGTTGAAGCGGCATACGGGGTTCTTTTGGAGTTGCATTTAACTGACATTCCCGTTATAGGCTTAGCCAAGCGTTTAGAAGAAATAGTATTCCCCGGGGAGCGGCAGCCGATATTGCTAAAGCGCAGCAACTCCGCTTTGCAGCTTTTGCAGCGCGCTAGGGACGAGGCGCACAGGTTTGCTGTGGGCTTTCAGAGGAAGAGACGGCAGAAGTAATTTTTCTAAATTACCGAAAACACCTAAACAGAGGTTCACATTATGGCAGTATCATACAAAGAGCTTGGACTGGTGAATACCAAAGCCATGTTCGCAGAAGCTATAAAAGGCGGTTATGCTATTCCGGCATACAATTTCAACAATATGGAACAAATGCAGGCCATAATACAGGCTTGCGTGGAAACCAAAAGCCCGGTTATCTTGCAGGTCTCCAGCGGAGCCCGCAAATACGCAAACCAAACACTCCTGCGCTTTATGGCTCAGGGCGCAGTTGAATTTGCGAAAGAACTGGGCTGCAACGTTCCAATTTGTTTGCACCTTGACCATGGCGACACATTCGAACTGTGCAAAAGCTGCGTGGACTTCGGATTCTCTTCCGTTATGATAGACGGTTCGCACCACAAATATGATGAAAACGTGGCCCTCACCAAAAAGGTCGTGGAATACGCTCACCAATTCGATGTGACCGTTGAAGGCGAGCTTGGTGTTCTGGCTGGCGTTGAAGACGACGTGTCTGCCGAGCATCATACCTACACACAACCAGAAGAAGTTGAGGACTTTGTAAAAAAGACCGGCTGCGACAGCTTGGCAATCTCAATCGGAACTTCGCACGGTGCATTTAAATTCAAACCTGGGCAGAATCCTGAAATTCGCTTGGACATCTTGGCAGAAATCGAAAAGCGCATTCCTGGCTTCCCAATCGTTTTGCATGGCTCATCTTCCGTTCCACAAGAATATGTTGACTTGATCAACAAATACGGCGGTAAAATGGAAGCTGCAATCGGCATTCCAGAATCACAGCTTCGCTCTGCGGCAAAGTCTGCTGTTTGCAAAATCAACATAGATTCCGATGGTCGCTTGGCAATGACAGCAGCTATACGCAAAATGTTTGCCGAACATCCGGGCGAGTTTGATCCGCGCAAATATCTTGGCCCAGCGCGCGACGAGCTCAAAAAGATGTACATGGAAAAGAATAAAAATGTGCTCGGCTCCGCCGGCAGAGTAAAATAAAAAGTGCAGAACTATCTGGATTTGCTGCGCGAAGTGAAAGCGTGCGGCGCTGAAAAAAGCGACCGTACGGGCACTGGAACGCGTAGCGTTTTCGGGCGGCAAATCCGATTTGATCTGAGCAAAGGCTTTCCGCTTTTAACCACAAAGAAAGTCCATTTGAAATCCATTATCGTGGAGCTGCTTTGGTTTTTGCGCGGCGATACAAACACCAAATTTCTGCATGAGCACAAAGTTTCCATCTGGGACGAGTGGCAAAATGAGAACGGAGATTTGGGACCTGTGTACGGAGCGCAATGGCGAAGCTGGGGCGGCAAAGTCGATCAGATTTCCGAACTTCTGAATTCCCTTAAAAACAATCCAGATAGCCGCAGGCATATAGTTTGCGCTTGGAATGTAGCAGAAATAGATAAAATGGCTTTACCGCCTTGTCATTGCCTTTTTCAATTTTACGTTGCAAACAACAAATTGAGCTGCCAGCTTTACCAACGCTCCGCAGATATATTCTTGGGCGTTCCCTTCAACATTGCGAGCTACGCTCTGCTAACCCTTATGCTTTGCCAAGTGCTTGGCTATGAGCCTGGCGAATATGTGCATACATTCGGAGATTTGCACCTTTACAACAATCACTTTGAACAGGCAGACTTGCAGCTTTCAAGAGAGCCAAAGCCTTTGCCGAAAATGAAACTCAATCCCGAAGTTAAGGATCTTTTTGAATTCAAATTTGAAGATTTTACGCTGGAAGACTACGATCCCTGGCCAGCGATTAAAGCACCTGTTGCTGTGTGATGCAGTTCATGGCCGCCATTGTACACTATGAATTTTCCCAGCGGCAGTGCGTTTGAATAAACGCTTATATCGCCGAGCAAGTCCAGAATTTTGTGATATGCTGGTTCGTTTTCAAAGCGCAATTCGTCGTGCGGCAAGAGAATTCCGCAGCCTTTCAGGTCTTCGGAGAGGTTTGCGCTTGGCAATTCCTGTTCAAAGATGAATGTTCTCGCTGAGAGAACTTTTTCAAGGTCGTCTGGGATTTTGGCATGCGCTGTGAATTCGTGGCCAAATCGGTTTATTGTGTATTGGATTTCCAATTCTGAGCCTGCTATGAATTTTAAATATCGATTGCCCATTTTTATTTCAATATTTTTTGAATTGAAAAAAGTTATTTTTTTTGAAGAATTGGCAAGGTTGTTTAATTCATTTGCCCATATTTTTGCGCTGCCATCCAATAACGGCAATTCGTCTGCATAAACGGCGAATTCGCAGTTTGAAAAATTCAGGGCTGCTGCGCTTAAATGCTCTACGCCTGTTATCTTTTTCCCTGAGCTGTGAACCAAAACGGTTGTTCTGTTTTCGTAAATAACCTTGAAATCTTTTGGTTCTTTTTCGCTCGGAAACCAGCATATTCCGCTTGCATTCATGTTCAGCAGTTCAATGGATGCACTGCATTCCCTGCCCGATATGCCTTTACCTTTCAACAAGAATTTTACCCTTAGCAGTATTTTTTCCGTCTGCGGCTATGTAATAATATAATCCAGGAGCTACAAATTTTCCGCTCTCGTTTTTTCCATCCCAAACAACCGCTCCGCCTCGCAAATCCGCTCCTTTGAACAATCTGACTCGCTTGCCCGAAGAATCCAGAATATACACGGAAGATTTTTCGCTGATATAATTTATTTTTACGCCGCTGTGAACTCCCGGGCGATACGGATTGGGATAAGCTATGGGCTTTCGCGAATCGCTCCGCATAAAACCGGAAGCGCTGCGAACAAGCGATGTGGAATAGACGCTAAGCCCTAAATTGTGCGCAAAATAAACTTTTCCCTTTATGGTATCTATCGCTATGTCATAGACATTTTCGCTCATAAGCCCATCTTTGATCTTATATTGTTTTGCAATCAAGCTATCTGGCGAGTTTTGAGAAAATGAGTATGCACCATCGCCCAAAGTGCTAATCCACAGCCCGTTTTGGGCATCCGCTTCCAAACTCGAAATTGTACCTCCGTTAAACCCGCGAATAGAACTCGGTTCTTTCCATTCGTTGTCTTTATCGAGATAAAAAATTTGAGTAGAAGATACGGCCCATAAAACGCCTTTGCTGTCAAAGGCAAAATCTATTGGAGATTCAAAAGAGGTAGTCCATTTTTTCTGAATTTTTGGAGAAAAACTGTTTGAAGGAGTCAGGTAAAAGTCTATGCCGCCAGCTTTGACATCTCGTGATAGCTTCCATGCCGCATAAATTTCCCAAGTTCCGTTTTCGCTTTTGCGAGAAATTATAGATGATGCCGCTGGAGAAGAATTTTCGTCTTTTGCGCACAGTATTTGCCCGTTATTATCCACAAAAGCAAGTCCGTAATTGGCTTCGCTTAAAAAAGTAAAAAGAAAACCCGAAGCATCCGGCGCCTCAGTTGCCCCTAAAACAATTGTATGGCCGTTTGCATTATCGCCGTGCTGAGTTGGGCAGGTATTGTTTGAATTCGTTGAGTGAAACCATCCGGTTTTATTGTTCTCTGCATTATAGGCTATAAAACCTGGCCCCCACATTCCAATGGCAAAATTCCCGTTTGATAGCAATGCCAGAGTTTTTACATTTTGGGCCCATAGCTTCATGTCATTTCCATAATTGCTTTGATTTGCCAAAAAAGCCTCTCCCCATTGGTTGTTTTGCATTCTGGAAAGATAATCAAAATCGCTTCCCCACGCAAGAACCTCGCCGCTAGATGAAACTGCAATTGTTCTTGCGTTTTCCAAAGGAAAATTCAAATTGCCTGGAACATATTCTGGCTTTGCATCTTCCTCAAAAGGTATATTGTCCACAGGTTCCCATTTATCCATATCTGCTAAAAAACGGTCATCGTATATTTTTTTCCAGTTTATCGCTCTCGTCAAAACTTTAGTATCCAAATCCAGCCATATACTGTCATTTCTCACAGCAACCCTTTTAATATTTGGCATCTCAATTGTTATCACAGGGCGATTCTGTTCATAATCAAAAAAAGCTATAGCTCCATCAAACGGAAGGATAAGGATGTTTTCTGCTTTTTTTCCCAAGCCATTCAACAGATTTCGTTTCTTTTCTGCGAAAGCGTTGTTTATAATTTCAAAATTTTTATAATTTTTATTTTTACGAACTAAAATACCGTTTCTTGATACCGCTATAATATCATCATTAGGCAATTCAAAAAGCTGGACAAAATCTGCCGCTTGCAGATTGTTGTTCCCGGGCATATAAAAGTTTTCCGTTTTGTTTGCAAAGCGTTCCTGCAAGCCCCAGGCAAAAGCAGCCCACAAAGTCCCGCTTTCCGTGCGCACAACATCGCGAACTTCATTTTGCCGAGTATAATGCTCCCAGTCTTTGGCAAAGACCAGAACCACAGCGATCATGAAAAAAAACATGCGGAACATTTGTTTGTAAATGTAGAAAACAATTTTCTACATTACCGCTCATGAAAGTCTCCATATTAGGAACGGGCGGCTGGGGGCTTGCCCTTGGCAAAGTTTTGCACGGCAACGGGCACTATGTTTCATTTTGGACTCCGTCGCTTGCAGAGATGGAGCTTTTGACAAAAGAAAGAGAATATAAAGATAAATTGCCAGGCGTAAAGCTTCCGGAGGAATTCAAATATTCAACGGATATGGATGTTGCAATAGACAAGGCCGAGATGCTGATTTTTGTTGTTCCCAGTCAGTTTATGGAGAGCACGGCCAAGCAGCTTGGAGAATGCCACGCTCCTGAAAAAAATCCGATAACGGTTAGCGCAACAAAAGGCATCTCCGAGCATTCGCTAAAAAGGATGAGCGATGTTATTCTGAGTCATGTGCAATGGCTTTCGGAAGATAAAATGGTCGCTCTGAGCGGGCCAACGCACGCAGAAGAAGTTGCGAGGGAAGTTTACACAGCGATAGTGGCAGCGAGCAAAAACGAGCTCTCTGCAAAGAGCGTTCAAAAAGCATTTAGCAACAAATCGCTCAGGGTTTACACTTCGCATGATATAATTGGCGTTGAGCTTTGCGGCAGCGTTAAAAATGTGATTGCCATAGCCGGCGGCATTATAGATGGTTTAGAGCATGGCGTTGGGGATAACACAAAGGCCGCCTTAATTACGAGAGGCCTTGCGGAAATTCGTCGTTTGGGCGAAGCTTTGGGTGCAAATTCGCATACATTCGCCGGTCTTGCCGGCATTGGGGATTTAATTGTAACCTGCATGTCGCAACACAGCAGAAATCGTTTTGTTGGCGAGCAGATTGGCAGAGGCAAAACTTTGAACGATATTTTATCGAATATGAAAATGGTAGCAGAAGGAGTTCCAACAGCGCGTAGCACTTATGAGCTTGCAAAGAACAGAGAAATTGAAATGCCCATAGTGAATGCAGTTTACGAAACTCTTTTCAACAACAAAAATCCAAGAGAAGCCATTGAAGAATTGATGGCCAGGGGGTTAAAAGCGGAATGAAAAAAATATTGAGAACCACTTATTCAAAACCGGCAGCAGACGACGAAGACGACAATCCCTGGGCCAACAGAACGCGCAGAACTGAGAAAAAGGCTACTCTGGAAAAACCTGAAAAGCCTGTTTTTGCAAAGCGCGAGCCTCGCGAACCCCGTGAACTGCGCGATGAAGCGGACCCGCCTTGGTTAAAAACAATTTCATCCCTTGCAACGGAAAAGGGCCGCGAAAAAGAAGGGATGTTTTTGGCAGAAGGCGTGCGAGTTGTTTCTGAAATAGCGCAGTATCACAAGGATTTGGTCAGCGGAATTTATGTTGACGAATCTTTTGACAACGATGATTTGCGGCAAAAAATAAAAGATGCGAAGCTTCGCATAAATTCCCTTACTCCAGCCCAAATGAAGCTGGTTAGCGCAGTTGTGAGCGGTCAGGGAATTTTCGCAGTTTGCCGCATGGCAAACGAAAAACCGAATTTTGACACGGCTCATACTATAACTTTAATTGACGGAGTTCAAGATCCCGGCAATTTGGGTTCTATTTTCCGCAACGCAGTTGGTTTTGGCGTTGACGGCATTATTTTGGGTCGCGGCACTGTGGACCCTTTTAATCCGAAGGTTGTGAGAGGTTCTTCTGGCTGCTTTTTGAGAACTCCATTTGAAGCGGGCATAGATTTAAAGGAACGTTTTGCTCTTTTAAGGCAAAAAGGTTTTTGCATAGTGGCAACCTCGCCTTACGCAAAGAAGAGCATAACGGATTTAACTTCTCGCCAGTCCAAAAAGATAGCGCTATTAATAGGCAACGAGGGTTCCGGCACAAACAAGCAAGTTAGCGAGCTTGCAGACGAATGGGTGAAAATTCCAATGGAAAACGCATTGGAATCGCTGAATGTAGCCGTTGCGCACGGGGTTCTAAGCTATCAGATTGCGCAGATGAGAGGGTAATTTTCTATCTCACCACAAACTTAAAATTTCTCATTCCAGGCGCTTTTGCAAAGTACACTCCGTTTGGCAAAGGCAATTTCACAAGCTGCGAAACTTGAGCTATTTCAACGGTAGCTACTTTTGTTCCTCTCAAGTTGTAAATTTCCACCTTCCCTGTCAAAGTTCCCAGAGAAATTGCGGCAATGCCTGTTGAGCCTGCGCTGCTGCTGGACGAAGAACCCAATGAGGAACTGCTCGTTGAAGAAGAACTGCTCGGTCTGCTGCTGCTGCTCGGCGTTGGCGGTGGATCGCCTGGAGTGCCGTCTGGATTGATTTTAGCACCCTTCACTCCGCCCATCGCATCGTCAAAGTAGAAGCTTGTATATCCATCATCTAGCTCTACGTATATGGAGAAATTGCTGCCCTCTGGAATCTTGTAGCTCTGGTTTGAAATTTGCACCCACTGGCCAGGCGTAACTTCCGCTGAGGCTACATTGCCGTAAGACTCCGTGCCTGCCGGATTGTTGTACTGGAACGAGAGGCTCATAGTTTTTGCTTCATTGCCATCGTGCCTTGCCATTACGCTGAAACTGTATTCGTTACCGGAAATGAATTGGTCGGGCAGGGCGAATATCGCGCCATTCCAGTTTTGATTGCGATTGCTCACGTATAGCGAGCGGCTGCCACTGTTCTTTTGCGCATTTGAATTCGCAAGGTTGGCATCTCCGCGCCTAGACCATTTCTGAGTAGTGTTGTCTTCAAAATCGTGGTAGAAAAAGTAGCCGTTCTCATCAGCTTTAACTTCTTCGGGTTCGGGCACATTGAACTGCGGATTCTTGCCGTCTCCCCAATTCTTTTCTGGGATAAGCGCTGCCACAGCGTTGTACGCAGGTTTCTTGGTATAGTTTGAAGTAAACAAAAGCGGGTTTCTATCATTGCGCCAGCTCCAGTCATCCCTAACGCCCCAGATTGACACGGAAGTTATGTTGGCGCCAGCCTCTCTCGCATTCTTCAGAGCCTGGAACACGCTCTCATAAAGTTCGGTCTGCTTTGCCTCGGTACCGCCGCTGTGTTCTACTGTTATGTCAAGCTCAGTTACGTGAATTTCAACGCCTTCTACCCCTATAAACTTGGTAAGCGCGCTTTTGTATGTGCCCATGTCTGGCCAGCTTGTTGACAGATGCGACTGCATGCCAATTCCGTCTAGCACTCCCTTGCCTTTAGGACCTAGCCTTGTGGCCATGGCGGCTATGGTATCCCTTTTGCCGTCTGGGTGATACTCGTTAAAATCGTTGTAGAACAGTTTTATATTTGGGTAAATGGATTTAGAATGTTTGCGAGCATAAACAAAAGCGCTGTCTGCAAACGAATTATTCCCGTAAATCTGCACCCATGGAGACTGGTCGGTGCTGTTATTGTTGCCTGCGTCCCCTATTCCACCCGCTTCGCGAGCTTTGCCGTCGTTAGCGTAAATTTCGTTGACCACGTCGTAGGCATAGAGGTCCAGCGTTGGGAATTCTTTCTTTATAAGTTCAAACATATTCTTTATGTAGCTCTCCATGCGCTGATTCATAACCGTTACGGTAGCCAGAGCATCTTTATTGCCATTCTGCATATCTGCGAAGAAAAACCAGCTTGGAGTCTGCTGGTGCCAAACCAGCGTGTGGCCGCGCAGCGGAATATTGTAGGTGGCGCAGGTGGTCATTACAGTCTTTGCGTTCTGATTGAGCTGAACCTTGATGTCGGTATTGGTGGAACCGCTCCGTACCATCGTAGCATAAGGTTTTAAGTCGTTTTCATGCGTAATGCTGTTAAATTCCCTCAGAATCACATTGCGCAGCGTTGCATCGCTTATTTGCTGATACGGATAGCATGTCCCTATCCGAAAATAGTTTGCATAAACGTCTTTAAGCCCATGCTCGCTTTGCTGGGCTTGCCCGATCTGCAACAAAAACAACAGTATAAAAAAACGCTTCATACCTTAACCTCCAATACAATAATATATATTATTTTTTGGAGGAGCGGTACGTTTTCTTCATTTCATAACAAGTTTAAAGTTTAACATACCGCGCGCTTTGGCTAAATATATGCCGTTTGGCAAAGATATGCTTTCAACTTGCGACATGTCCGAAACCTTTGTGCTTGCCACTTTGTTCCCTTTAAGATCGTAAATGTCCACCGTTATAAGAGTGCTTAACAGGGGTTTTGAATATGAAATTATGGTTGTGGAAACACTGCTGGAAGACTGAACGCTAGAGCTAGACTCTGCGCTTGAGCTGCTAGGAATGCTCGAACTGCTCGAACTGTTCAAAATTGGAGGAATTACCGGGTAGTCTATTTCCGGCGGATAATTTCCCGTAAGAGTCGGGGTTGTCCAGTTTATCACGTCTTGCCCGGTGGTCAGGTTAAAACCGCTCTGATTTGGCTGAATGGTTATTTCCGTATTTGCGCTTTGCCCTTTGAGGAATTTGTTCACAAATGCGTTTATGCTCGTCACCTGTTGCGAAGCCGCTGAGCAATGATTGTGTCCGCCTGTAAAATCATAGCCTATGCTTGCAGGTAGGCCAAAAGCTTTCCACACTTCTTTTGCCGCTATCACAGACTTGTATCCGGATTCATCGCCTAGCCACTCATAGCCGGGGTTTCCAAGCGCAATTACGGCGCGCGGCGCAATCATGGCTATAAGCTCGTGATGGTCGTGCGGCAATTGTTCCGGAGTTCGGTTTTGCATGCTCGAAAGGAACCAAGAAAAGTTTGTGTTGTCTATTTTCTCGATATTTGTGCCGGTACGTGCTGTAAAGGCTTTGGATGTTCTCCAGGAGTTAATGCCCCCACCGCCGGATTCCTGTGCGACGGTGAGGGCTACACGCTCGTCGAGCGCCCCTCCAAAAAGCGCCATTTTGCCTGCATAAGAACAGCCTTGCAAACCGATTTTCTTTGTATCCACGCCCAACTGGTCTTTTACCTGTTCAATGCCGTCTATAAGCCGGCTTATGCCCCAGGACCATGCGGCGTATTTGCCTATTTTTCCCGAAAGGCTCGGATACACCTTGTAGAAAGGATCGGCTGTATTGTGCGAGCCTCCGCCATTAGCGTAGGTTACAACCTGATCGTGCATAAATGGAATCTGCCGGCAGCCGCTTATGTTGGCTGCATTGCCGTTCATGCCTATGGCAACGCATTCGCCGGAGCCGGAGACTGTGGATGTCAGGGTGATGTTTCCATCTTTTGTGGTTATTTTCACGCTAAGCGAGTTGCCGCTTAAGGTTGCTGCCACGGTTGCAGTTGAAGGATCGGGCTTTGGGCCTATTTCATATTGCTCCAGGTCTTTTTTCACCTCGTTTCTTCGGCAAGCCCATTGTTCTTTGGTTGCAATGCGGGTACCGTCGTTCATAGCGAATGGGTCCGGCAAAGGATTATTCGCTTTGAGAGCGCCATAGCTAACATCGCAATCTGCGCCGTAATTTTCCAAGGCCAAGCCCTGTGCCGAGGATATTGAATATACTGCCAAAGCAGCAAATACGCAAATTATTGTGTTTTTCGCTTCCATATAAATCCCTCCTTCTTAAGTTGCGCAAAATACAATCTATCTTAGTAAAGATACATTAAAATTTCAAAAAGCGGTTACTTTTTTTTTATTTAGTTCAAATTTCTTGGTTTAATTGAGAATTGAGAATGGAGAATTGAGAATAAAAAACTTGTTTTTGAGCGATTTTAGCCATTATATGCGGAAATTATTCTCCATTCTCAATTCTCAACTAAGCGACTAAATCAGCGTTTATGTTTATCATAATGTTGACAACCCCCAAATTTTTTTCTATATTTTATACCCCATAAACAATCACCGATTGCGTTTTAGCATCCCAGGTGGCCACGAAAATGGTTCGGATGTATAAACAGTCGGGTAGAACAACCAAATAGGAGATAATTATGGCAGATTTGCCTTCTATCGAAGACCTGCTAGCTGCAGGTTCCCACTTCGGGCACCAGACTCGTCGCTGGAACCCCAAAATGAAACCCTACATCTTAACTGAAAAGAACAGCATTCACGTGCTGAATCTGGAAAAAACCAGATCTCTCTTGGAGGTTGCAGGCAAGGCTATAGCCAGAATTTCCAGCAATAACCGCACGGTTCTTTTTGTTGGCACCAAAGCTACCGCTCGCAAAGCCGTGGAAGATGCCGCTGCGAAATGCGGGCACTTTTATGTAACAAACCGCTGGCTGGGCGGAATGCTCACCAATTTCCAAACCGTGCGCAAATCAATCAAGCAGATTGACAAAATAGACGATATGGAAAATCAGGGCATTTTCAAGCAGATGAGCAAAAAAGAGGTTCTGGACAAAAACCGCGAACGCGCAAAATTGCTGAACGTCTTTGGCGGAATAAGAGAGATGAGCCAGCTCCCGGGCGTTGTTGTTATCACGGATTTGAACCATGAGCACATCGCAGTTTCAGAAGCTCGCAGGCTGCGCATTCCCATAATCGGCATTTGCGATACAAACGTAAATCCAGAAATAATTCAATACCCTATCCCGGCAAACGATGACGCTCTGCGCTCAGTCTCACTGATTGTGGATTACCTTGCCGCAAACGTAACTACTCGCCAGAACCCGTCTGCTGCGTCGAACAGCGCTAAAGAAAAAAATGCCGAGAAATCGGCTGAGGAGAAAGCATAATGGCAGCGATAACCGCACAAATGGTAAATAGCCTGCGCGAAAAAACCGGCGTTGGCATGATGAAATGCAAAGAAGCTTTGGTTTCCTGCGAAGGCGATATTGAAAAAGCAGTTGAACTCTTGCGCAAGCAGGGAGCGGCTGTAGCTGCAAAACGCGCCGATAAAGAAGCAAAAGAAGGCGCAGCGTTTGTTGGCTCAACCGATAGCAAAGCTTTTGCCTTTGAGCTTACCAGCGAAACGGACTTCGTTTCAAAAAGCGATGATTTCGGAAAATTGGGCTCAGACATAATAGAAGCTATAAAAGCGCACGATGCCGCATCCGTGGAAGACGTTCTCAAACTTCCTGTCGGTTCATTGACTGTAGCCGGTCGCATAGAAGAAGTCTTGGCAAAGATAGGGGAAAAAATAGAGATTCGCAGATTTGCATCCACTCCTATCGGAGCGGGCGAAGCTATCGCTTCTTATTCGCACATGGGCGGCAAAATAGGCACGGTTGTCAAACTGGCTTACGAAGGCACTCCAAACGGCGGCAAAGAAGCTGTTCAGGCATCTGCGAAAATAATCGCTTTGCACGTAACCGCTTCCAATCCCATGGCTCTTGACGAGAGCGGCCTTGCGCCAGAACTCATTGCAAAAGAGCGCGAGATTGCAAAAGAACAGGTTGTAAACGAAGGCAAAACAAAAGCGGAATTTCTTGACCGCGCCGTTGAAGGCCGCGTTAAAAAAGCTCTGAAGCAATTCTGCCTTTTGGACCAGGAATTTTACATAGACTCCAAGAAAATCGTTCGCGACGTGCTTGCCGAAGAACAGAAAAAGCTTGGCGTTTCAAAATTGGCAGTTGCACAATTCATTCGCTTTGAAAAAGGCAAATGATTCTGGACGGCAAAAGTTTAGCCGCTCAAATAGAGCAAGAGCTAAAGGGCAAAGTCCAGAATGCTGCTCTTGCAACAATCTTGGTTGGCGATGACCCGTCCAGCGCAACTTATGTAAAGATGAAAGGCAATGCATGCAAAAGGGTGGGCCTTGAAAGCTTGCCCGTTTTGCTGCCAGCCTCAACCACAACACAACAGCTTCTCGCAAAAATAAAAGAATTGAACGAAAATCTTTTGGTAAAGGGAATTCTGTTGCAGCATCCCGTTCCAAAACACATAGACGAGCGAAAATGCTTTGATGCAATAGCGATAGCAAAAGATGTAGATGGCGTAACATCTTTGGGCTTTGGGCTTATGAGCATGGGCGAGCGAGCTTATGGCTCTGCAACGCCAAAAGGCATAATCACGCTTTTGGAGCATTACAAAATTCCTTTGGAAGGCAAACATGCCGTTGTGGTAGGCCGCAGCGCAATCCTTGGAAAACCCATGGCCGCCATGCTTTTGAACAAAAACTGCACGGTTACAATTTGCCACAGCAAAACGCAGAATTTGCCTAATATAATAGGCCAGGCAGACATAGTTGTTGGAGCGGTAGGCATTCCCGAATTTATAAAAACTCAGTGGCTGAAAAGCGGGGTAGTAGCGATTGACGCAGGTTATCACAACACTCCAAACGGTGCAGTAGGCGATATTCAAAAAGAAGGCTTGGAAACAATAAGCTCAGCTTATACGCCGGTGCCTGGCGGAGTTGGCCCCATGACAATTGCAACCTTAATTCAGCAAACAGTGGAGAGCGCAAAATGGACCTAATCCCTTTTATCAGAAATATACCGGGTTTTCCAAAGCCAGGCATAATATTCAGAGACATAACTCCAATGCTCGCAAATGCAGAAGCATTCGATTATGCCATAGACAAAATGATAGAGCCTTTTGTCCATGCTAAAATTCAAAAAGTTGTTGCGATTGAAGCGAGAGGCTTTATTCTGGGCACGGTGGCAGCAAACAAATTAAAAGCGGGTTTTGTGCCTATTCGCAAAAAAGGCAAATTGCCTTTTAAAACGGATTTGGAAAGTTGTTCTTTGGAATATGGCTCTGCCAGCATTGAAATTCACGCAGATGCTTTAAAAGAAGACGAGCGCGTTTTGCTTATAGACGATGTTTTGGCAACAGGCGGAACAATGGCAGCAGCTTGCCGCTTGGCAGAGCGCCAGAAAGCGACTATAGCAGGGATTGCATTCCTGTGCGAACTTGATTTTTTAGGCGGCAGAAAATTGCTTCAAAATACCATTCACTCCGTATTGCATTTTTAAGCGTATGGCAACGGCACTCTTTCTTTTGGCAGACGGTTTTGAAGAACTGGAATTCATAGCTCCATACGATATTTTGCACAGAGGCGGAGTCTCGGTAAAAACAATATCTATCAGCGACAAAAACGAAGTGATAGGCGCGCACGGCTTGAAAGTTATAACGGAAAATATCACTGCCTTCGATATGCTGATTTTGCCTGGTGGAGGCTTGGGCACGGAAAATTTATTGAAAAGCTCGCTTGTAAAAGATTTGCTTATAAAAAGCTATGAAACAGGAAAAAAAATCGCTGCGATATGCGCCGCTCCAAAAGTGCTGGCAAATGCCGGAATTCTAGCAAACCACGAAGCGACGAGTTACCCGGACGCAAGAGCAGATGTAGAACCGCATTGCAAAAAATACCTTGACGTTCCGGTGGTAGCAAGCGAAAACATAATAACTTCTCGGAGCGCAGGAACCGCCGCCGAATTCGGATTCACGCTCTTATCGATTCTAACAAACTTTGAAATATCAAACGAAGTAAAACGAAAAATGTTTTTTTAAAGGATTCAATATGCGAAATCATGTAAATCCTTTAATCCTGCTAATCGTAATTCAGACGTTTTCATTCGCAGAGAATATAGGAGCTTCTGCTTTCATAAAAGTTAACGCAGGCATTTGGGGAGCGCCAACCGCAAAAACGTTCGCCGCAGACACAATGGAAAACTTTGGCGGCAATTGGAGAGCGTTGAGAATTCCTTTGGAAACAGGCCGCTATTTTGAAACTTTGCCGCCTTTTTTCATTCTGGGCCTCGGAGCGCACTACAAAGACAATTTTATAATCCACGCAGAATTTCCCCTAAGGCGAGACTTGGAAGCCTGGTACCAAGACTCTTACAAACGCACATATACCTTTGACCCATCGGAGCTGGATTTAAACGTTCCCACTCAGGCTTGGGGCCAGTGGAACAACCCTGCAGGCTTTGTAAAATTCGGCAGGTTCAAACCTGAGCTTGTGCCAACTCCGAACACGATAATTCTTGGCGGCGCTCCTCACCACGATGCAATTCACTGGAAATTTTCCGCAGGCATAGCCAGATACGATTTCTTAATCTCTTCCCTGAACTCCTGGCTGGATTCAAGCGAAATAAAAAAACAGCACGACGTAAACAACGCCATTCCAAACGCCAGAGGCAGAGTTTACACGGAGCCGTCAAAAAATCTTCTTTTGCACAGAGTTGGAATTGATGGCAAATACGGTTACATTGCCGTTATTGAGCAGAGCTTGATAGGCGGAAAGAATTTGGAGTTCAGAGACTTTTCTCCGTTCACCGCTTGGCACAACAATTTCAGCTATGGCTACAGCAAAATGAGCACGGCATTTGAAGCGGGCCTAAGACCCATAAAAAACTCCGAATTCTATTGGCAGTTTGCTATAGAAGACGTTCAAAGCCCGGTTGGAGAAAAAGAAGGCGACAAGGGCTACACAACGCTTGCATTCCTGGCTGGGTACAAGCAGAAAATACCTCTTGGAATATATGGCGAGCTTGATAGCAGAATAGATGCTGTTCGCACCGACCCGCAATACAACAACAACAAAGTCCCTCTGCAAAAAATGACCAGCAGAAAAATTTACAACAGCAATTTCCGCGAGCAGAGCAGTCCAAACTTCGCAGATATGTACATAGTTGACTATCCTCTTGGCTATCGCCGTGGCCCAGATGCCATAGACTTATGGTGGAACTTGAAATACACCGCCGCAAACAAACAATTCAACGCAGAATTGGAAACAGCTTATTTGCGGCAAGGCGAGTGCGCAGTCTATTCCGACCATGACCAGTGCAGCCAGCAAAAAATTCTGAGCGGCAAAGAGGAAAAATTATTTTTAATGGACTTTTTAGCAAATTATTCTTTGAGCAAATACGCAAGTATTTATGCAGGCGCCGGTTTTCATGATAGCGATAAATGGGTTAAAATGGGTATCATATTTCATGGTTTAGTTGAGAATTGAGAGTTGAGAGTTGAGAGTTAGGCAAACTTAAAAGCATTAATTTGTGAATTTTAACTCTCCACTCTCCACTCTCCACTCTCAACTCTCCACTTTCAACTCTCCACTTTCAACTCTCCACTTTCAACTCTCCACTTTCAACTGAACAAAGAAATCTGCGTTTTCTAAATTCCCATAATGTCTCAACAGCCGCCTCCAGAGCCTCCTAAAAACCAAAAACCGTTGCCGCCTATGCCGCCAATGCGGTCTAAGAATTTTTTCTTTATCGCTGCCATGTGCTTGCTTGCTGTTGTGCTGCTCAGGCTGTATTCGGAAGATCCTGTAAAAGAAATTTCCCGCACGCAGTTTATAGAATGGGTGGAAAACCCTGCCATCAGAATTGATACCCTTAACCTGCGCACCACTGCAGACGGAATAGAAATACAGGGCAAACGCAGACTCTCGTCGAATGAAAAACCAATTTACTCAAAACAGGGTCTCTTTGGCAAAGAACAGGTACCTTCAAATATAGAGCCGTTCCGCTCGTATATGCTTTATGTTACGGATTCTACGGTTAGGGAATGGGAAAAGACTGGAAAAACCGTGCGTGTTTTGCATGACGATAGTTCATGGATAAATCATCTGTTTGCATTTTTGCCGCTGCTTCTGATTATGGTTTTGTTCTGGGTTATGATGGCCAGGCAAGCGGGCGGCTTTGGAGGGCGAGGCTTGTTTTCTTTTGGCAAAAGCAAAGCTATTCTTATTGGAAACGATAAAAACAAAACCACGTTCAAAGACGTTGCGGGTTGCGATGAGGCAAAAGCGGATTTGGAAGAACTGGTTTCTTTTTTGAAAGACCCGAAAAAATTTGACAAGCTCGGCGGTCGCATTCCGAAAGGCGTATTGCTGGTTGGGCCTCCTGGCACGGGAAAAACTTTACTGGCAAGAGCCGTGGCCGGAGAGGCTGGCGTCAATTTCTACAGCATGAGCGGCTCGGATTTTGTTGAGATGTTCGTTGGCGTTGGCGCAAGCCGTGTTCGCGATTTATTTGAAACGGGAAAAAAGAATGCGCCCTGCATTTTGTTCATAGACGAAATTGATGCCGTTGGCCGGCAGCGAGGCGCAGGGCTTGGCGGCGGCCACGATGAGCGCGAGCAGACTTTGAATCAGTTGCTGGTTGAAATGGACGGTTTTGCTCCCAACGAAGGCGTTATTCTGGTTGCGGCCACAAACCGCCCGGATGTTCTGGACAAAGCGCTGCTTAGACCCGGGCGTTTTGACAGGCAGGTTGTTGTGGGCCTTCCTGATTTGATTGGGCGTGAAGCCATTTTGAGAGTGCACTTGGAAAAGCGCAAAGTGCCGCTAGACAAAGAGGTAAATGTAAGGGATGTTGCAAAGGGAACTCCCGGGCTTGCCGGCGCAGATTTGGAAAACCTTGTGAACGAGGCTGCTCTTATGGCGGCGCGTTTTGGCAACCCCACCGTTACCCAATTGGATTTTGAAGAAGCGAGGGACAAGCTTTGGATGGGAGCGGAGAGAAAGTCTCTTTTGATGAGCGAAGAGGATAAAAAGATGGTAGCTTATCACGAAGCGGGCCATGCTCTTATAAATCTTCTATGCAAAGATGCCGATCCTTTGCACAAATTAACTATAATTCCCAGAGGCAGAGCTCTTGGCGTAACCCTTTCCCTTCCGGAAAACGACAAAGTTTCCATGAGCAAAGAGGCTGCCGAAGACCAGATAGCAATTCTGATGGCTGGCCGCCTGGCGCAAATATTGGTGTTCAGCAAGCAAACCACAGGGGCTGCAAACGACATTGCACGGGCCTCCGAGCTTGCTAGAAAAATGGTAACCGAGTGGGGTTTTTGCGAAAAGCTTGGCCCAATAGCCTATAGCAAAAACAACGATGAAATCTTTTTGGGTCGCGAAATAAGCAAACCAAAGGAGATGAGCGAAAAAACCGCTGAGCTTATAGACAATGCGGTTAACGAAATTATCCAAGTTCAAGTTGACCGTGTAAACGGCATGTTAGCGGAAAACCGGGAAAAACTGGATGCTTTGAGCGAGGCTCTTATTGAGCACGAAGTTTTGAACCGCGAGGAGATAGACAAGGTAATTGAAGGCCAGTCTCTGGCCAGTACGCAAAAAAGCCGTCAATATCAGCAGAGAAAAGAGCGAGAAACCCAGGAGCAAAAAAAGGTAGAACCGCCTCCCGAACCGGTATAAATGCAAAAAATCACCCTGAAAATCACAAAAAATTGCATTTTTTGTCCAAAAATGCAATTTTTCTTTACGTTTTGCAAAAAAAAATCTATATTTATATTGCGGGATTAGTCCGTATAGGAGAATTATGACCAGAGAAGAGCAAAACAAAGAGCAGAAGGAAGGCTATGCGCTGGCGATTCGCTATTTGAATAATGCTAAAGAAACTTTGAAGAAGGCTGGTAAGGAAGGTAGGCGTTTTAAAGATACCAAGTATGTTAGTTCTGCGAGTGGCATTGCATATAGAGGCGTTCTTGTGGCTTTGGATATTTGGCTTAAATTAAAGTGTGCGAATTTACCCAAAAGCGATAAACATGGCAGGAAAAAAGGCGTATCGGTGGATTTTTACAGGAAGAATTTAATGAATAGGGATAAAAAGCTTTTGGATGATTATAATGATGTTTACGACTCCCTTCATTTGCTCGGTTATTATGACTGTATTCGTTCAGTTGCTACTATAGAAGATGGTTTTAAATTAGCTGAAGAAATTATTGAAAGAATTAGACCGGAGGTGCAAAATGCCTAAATATAAGCCTGATTTTAAGGTTTTGCACGAAATTCTTGAGTTCATTAATAATTATGGCGTGGATGAATTGCTTGAGGATATTGAAAAAGATGAGGTTGCTGCTTGGAAAGGTCGGCCTAGGGTTGGCAGAGCTGGTTGGGCGGCGCATAAAATGATTGAGACTATTCACGATTACGGCGTGGAAAAATTTATTTCGGAATTAGACGACAGGAAACCAATTCGTGCGAGCAGAAACAATGCAAAAAAGCAAGTTGCTCGCAAAATCAAATTCAAACAGGAGGCTTTATGAAACCTTTCAAAACATTCGCGTTAACCTTTTTCGTGCTGGCTTTGTTCGCAGCAAATGCGGCGGCGCAGACATGCGGCGGCAAGCAAGTTTACCTTCAGCTGCCGTCTTCACCGGACTGGAGCAAAACAGCCATATATATCTATGGGCAGGGTTCTGTAGTCACTGTAAGCGGCAGCAGCATCTCGCGCCAGGGCGACTATGTGGTGTTCACAATGCCTACCCTTCAAAACGACACCCAGAACAACCCAAGAACGTTCTCCTTTTCTATGAAACCGGATGATCTTGACGCTGGAAACAGGTGGATATATGCCGGCAGCGGCAACTATGACAGAACTGGTGCAAGGCCTTCTGATGCTCAGGGAATTTCCTGCAGCAATTTCACTAGCAGCCCTATGTACATTTACCCTGAACCAGGCAACACCAGCCGAACCGTTGTCAGCGCGCAGCCTCCAAACGCCTACAACTTCTACTTTTTGCCTCCCAAAGGCGATCCTGCATGGGTTCTCGGCCATCCTATCTTAGTCTCGCGTGCAGAAGGAAGAACAAAACTGGATACAATAAAACTCGTCATTGATCCAATCCGTTGCGGCTGGTATAAATATAGCTGGTTCAACGCCACCCCTCCCAATGGCATCGCCCTTGTTTGGCTCAACGATGGTGACGGCGATGGCCAGCCAGACGACCAGCTCGGCCTCCTCGGCCTTGACGAAGATCCTGTCGATTGGGCGCAGGGCATGCCGACCCCGTTCAATCTCTACGACCAATTTGAGCAAAAACCAGGCGATTTGTTCTTTGCGCCTTCGGCAATTACGGAAAGCAAGGCCGTTTGGAGCAAAAGCGACCAAAACATGACCGGTACTTGCACATTTAATTTTGCAGCCATAATTTACGATACCGATGCCTCTATAAACACTTCTTTCTTTGACTACGATGGTTCCGCAAGCGGCACTGGCAGTCCTCGCGATGGATCCGGCATTCTCAGAGGCATCGTTCAATCTACATTGAAAGACGGGAAAATCCAATGGAAAGGCACCAGCACATCAACGACCAGCTTCAACGGCGCGAATGACGGCTGGAACAAAGACAACTTCGAAGCGGCTTTCGATCCCAAATCTGATAAAAACGATGTCCGCTGCTATGAAATGCCTTTCCAGCGCAACAGCGAAGGCCTTTGGGAATTCGACAGCAACAAGCTCTGCTCGGATGGCTCCATAGACCTGAGCGGTGCCTGCACTCATACGAGCAAAAGATTTTTGGGCGGCTTTTTCCCGCCTATGATGAATGATTTGCCGAATTCAGGGACCAGCCGCCAGAGGCCGGCTCAGGGCTGGGTTGATTTCAAGAGAAGCGACAGCGATGGCAGCGTTGCCGTTAGCAAATGGTGCTACGACAGAGGCTATCTTGGCCCGGCGAGCGTGACCGGAGCTGGTCTCACATCGGATCAGGCAGGTGCGCGTTGCACAAGAAGATTCACGGACGGAGATTTTAGAAACGGCGACAATCCTCCTGATTTTTGGGATTGGGAAGGTCCTACCAACGCTGGTCTTACGCTTAGGAGAGACGGCAGGGTAAACGGTGTGTCAGGCACGGGAAACAATGCGAGTGTGCTCACCAACGGTCCTGTAGGAGCTGCTGGTACCAAGGAAATAAATGGAGATGGCTGGAGCAACAAAACCATGAACAAAAACCAGTTGTTCTGCTTTGAGAGCACGCCTGCCGACTTTACCTACGAGCCCAAGCAGGAGTTCTTCTTCAGCGGCGACGATGATATTTGGATCTACATAAGCAACCATCTGGTGATAGACTTGGGCGGTACTCACTTGGCCTCTCCTGGCTATGTGAATTTGGACACGCTTAGAATACCAAGCGAAGCTCGCGTTCCCGGCAAGAAATACCAATCCGATGGAAAACTTGTCGAAGGCGAATCTTATCCTTTCAATGTATTCTTCTGCGATCGCCGCACGACCATGGCAAATGTTCGCATAACAACCAATATATATTTTGCTCAGAAAAGCATGCTTGGCATAAAAGAAGGCACCGATGCAGAAACTAGCTCTGGCGCACAGCTTTGCCTTGAAAGCAGCGGCTCGGATGGTTCATGCCAAGCTGCACTGAACGGCAGCAACAGCAACCAAGGCCCGCAATGCGGCGCAGAAATGGGCGACATTCTGGACTACTATATACTTAACCGCAGAGGCGAAAAAATACCGCTCAACACTAGCAACGATAATTGCAATTTGAACAACGGCAACCTTGTCTGCTATGGCGGCATAACCCTTACCAACTGGCCAACGGTTGACAGAATCAGGCTGAGAACGCCTATAGCCGGCTTTATCGGAACGCAGAGAATTTACGCAAGCATAAAGCCGTCCAAAGAGGCAGACTTCCCCAATGCAACCCCCGTATTCATCACATCGTTCGTTGGCGAAACCAGCCTAAACGCAGTCTGGGGAAAGATAGTGAGAGAAGACAATGGACAGCTAATTTACAATCTTGGCCCTCGGCGCAAAGAAACTGTTTCCGGCAAGCTTGTCCCAATAGGATTTGCCTCTGGCGCATGGGAATGCGATGACGAAAGCAGATACGGCAATGATGACTGCCCGTTTGCAGTGGTCATGGCTAACTCAAACGAAGGCGGCAGCTACGGCGCGCCCGTGCAAATAAAAGTAGATGCGAATCCCGGCGAGAGATACTGGGGCTTGACTGCCTACACCGATTCTATACCGTCAGACAACAATGTTGTTCAGCTTAATAGCAGCTTCCAGGTTCCCAGCCCGGGCGAGAAGCATTTCCCAGGCTTGCTGGTGCTATGGGTTGCCGGCGAATACAGAGCGCAGGCAGACGAGACATATACCATCAACAATGATTTGGAAGTGAAAGTCTTCTTGCCTCGCCTAGGGTTTATAAACCCGGAAACAGATGCGGCGTTGAGCCAAACAAAAGGCAGCGATCCTTCGCTTGGCGGCGGCGCAAGACAGATGGGCGTAATGATTGGAACAAATCTATCCAGAGCAGTTGCTGCTTACGATATTTCCAACAACCAGCGCTCTGTTTGCACAACCTGCAATTTCCCGCTCACAATGAACGCCTGGACTACAACTCCTGGCGGAGCTACAACAGACATTCCGAGCGGCCAGATAATGCAATCCACGCCAGGCGTGCTGTCTCTGGAAGACGGCATTGCGAAATTCTCCGTTAGAGGAGCAAGGCAGGTGGACCCGGATTCATTTGCGCACTTCACGATTCGCGGCCCGTCAACGAAAGAAGATACCTATGCAAAATGGGATTCTCTGCTGTTCTCAAAACCGGATGCCCCATTCCCTCAAGTCGCCAATATCTATGACAGAAACGGCGATGGCATAGGAGATTCTCTATATATCCAATACGATAGAAAATTCCCTGCAGATTCATTGCCTTCTGCCATAGAAATCATTTGGGATTTCAAGGATACCCTCGTGTTTACAACTCTGTCGGGCAAACAAGGTGGCGAATATGTAGGTTCCAACATCAATCCCAACTCAAACAGGGAATATTGGAATGGCGAACGCAATGGATTCAGACTTAGCGTGCGAGAATCAGGAGACTACGGCATCATTGAAATCCATGGCGGCGAATTCAGCAATGGCATCAAAACTTTTGCTGGCGAAAGAGCCTCAATAGTCAGTTGGGCAACCTTCAAGGATTCAAAGAAGCAGGATGCTGTGACGCATTTGTCCATGGGTCAATCCATAACCGACAAAATTCCAGCCATAGTGACCAAGGCCATCTATACTCCGGATGAAAACAACAAATGCGGAACCTATTCTACAAGATGCCGCGATGATGTTAGAATAATGATTTCCGAGCCGGTTAAACTTGTGGAAGGCGTATCTGATCCAATGGCAAAAGCTCCGTTTGCATACAAACTAAGAGGTCGCGACTGGGCCGCTTACAGAGACCAAAAGGATTTGCCAACAGGAGTGCGCTGGGCAAAAAGCGGTACCGTTCTGAATGCGGAGAGAAGAGACAGCGTTGTGACTCTGAGCTATCAGAGCTACAAAGAACCTGGCGATACCACATTCACTCCCGTGGCCAACGATTCCGTAAAGTTCGTGGCTGAGATACTGGCAGATTACTCCATCACGGATTTGGCAGGCAACGCGCCCAATCCCAAGGAAATAGGCAGACGTCTGGAAGGTACCAACCGCTTTAACATAGACGAAATCCGTATTGCGGAAATTGATCCGGCTGGCGAAGATATCCTTAAGAAAGATCTGGAGAGCCTAAAGGGTGGCGATAACAGCGGATACGGTTTGTTGCGCAATGTAGATGTTGATAAATTGTTTGCTACAGACAAGCAGGTAACATTCCTTCCGGTTCCGGAAGAGTGGGCTGCGGCACAGTCTCCTCCAGACAGCATAAAGAAATATTACCGCGGTTCTGTTGGACAGTTGCTGGTGCCGGATGTATATAGCAATATCAATTTATTGCAAGATAAACATCTCAATCCAGGCAGCGAGATTGATCCGGAAGGCATAGTGTTCCATGCACAGGCTTTCTATCACACCAATCTTGGAAACTTCACTGCTGAGAGCAAGCCTATACAGGTAAAGTGCACAGATCCTATTTTCCAGATAAATGGACAGGGGAACTGCCTAAGCAACAGAACTGCCATGTATTTAGCTTGGAATTTGAGAGATAACAAGGATCGCTGGGTAGGCGCAGGCGCTTATGTCCAGGTCTATGATTTCCGCTGGACGGTAAAATTCAAGGACAAGAATGGCAAAGATGTAAGCGAGTCCTTCAATAAAGTCGATAAAAGAGTGGAAATGCTGGGCGTGAGAAGGGCTAAAAAATAAAATTGGTTTTTTATAGAGCTTGGGTTAATCCCCAGGCTCTATATGTTTAAAATTGAATTTACTATATTACCAACAGAGAGGTGTTTATGTTCAATTCTTTAAAGCAATTTGACTTGGCGTTTCTAGCTTTGGCTATGTCCGCCGTTATAGTAACTTTAGCAGCCTGTGGCGAAAGCGGCGGCGGTGGCAATGGCGATTCCTCGCCAAGCAGTTCGCCTTCAGTCACTCAGTCATCTGTTGGCGATATACCGAACGCTGATATAAATACCTCGCTCGTAGCAACGGTGGATGGTTCCAAAGATCAATATTTATTTATCTCTGGCTCTGCTTCTTCCACGAATCAGGATAGCACGTTTAGCAAAATTGAGCTTTTTATTGCGGGCAAGCCAAAGAGCCTTCCTGGCAGCGCAGCCGGCCAATGGACTTATGGATTTACAGATTTAGAACATGAATTTGATGGCGAAGAATATTGCGATGGCCAAAGCTATCAAGTTGTTATGGATGTCTATAAAGACAACAAACTGGCAGCTAGAGCAACGTCTTCGTTTACTCGCAACACTGCTAAATGCAGAACGCCCAGCTCTTCCAGCATGTCAAGCTCCAGCGCTGTTGTATTGCGCTTTCAGAAGATGACGTTTAATGGATCGGATACTCTCGTGCTAAACTCGCTTTCTGGAACCAGAGGCGTTATATTGGCAAACGCAGAAGGCACGGAAAATACGAGCCTGGCAGATATTTATTACGAACATACTCAGGATCCTGGCGCTATCAAAGCGGGAAAATCCAATGTGAAAATGATTATAGAGTTCAAACGTCCCTCTGGAAGCTTCGGAAGCCTTATTCCTGCGAATGCTGACAATCCGGATGGCTCTGAGCCGCATATCATAGGAACCCCGCAAAGCACTTCGGATTTTGAATTTAGATCCACCAATGCAGGAGCCTCTGAAATTCAGCCCAAATGGCAGTATTTTATGGTTCGCACGGGTTCTGGCGGAAATACTTGGACAACAAGCGATTATCTGCTAGCCTCTCCCGCCGGAGCATCGCTTAGCAAAACCATAAAGATAGTGGCCTGGAAAGTAGTCCAGTAATGTCCAACAAACTGCAGATTGGCGAATTGCTGGTGCAAAAAGGCCTCATCGATGAGGACCAGCTTGCCCATGCAATAGGCGAGCAAAAACGTACAGGCATTCATCTAAACAAAATCATGACCCGTCTGGGCTTTGTTAGCGAAGACCAGATGGCTGCCATTCTCGGCGAACAACTGCAAACTTCCGAACACAAAAGAATAGGCGAGCTTCTAGTAGAGAAAGGCTACATCACAATAGAACAGCGCGACAGAGCGCTTGAAGAACAAAAGAAAACCGGGCTAAGGCTTGGCAAAATGCTCATGCAACTGGGCTTTATGACCGAAGAGAGATTAATAGAAATTCTCTCTGCCCAGCTTGAAATACCGTCAATGATCCTCAGCGACCAGGTGATTCCTCCCGAAGTTCTGCAAATTCTTCCGGAAGAATTCTGCCGCTCATACAGGGTCGTTCCCTTAGCGATAAGAGGCAAAACCTTAACGCTTGCCATGCACGATCCGAGCAACCAGAGAACTCTTGACCATATAAGGTTCAAAGTTCAAATGGAAATAAGCCCGGTGATGGCTAGCGAAAAAGATATATCGGAAACCATAAACCGCGCATACGTAGGCTCCGCCAGCGGCGAAGCCATGAAAGAACTCGCGCGCCTCAACGAAGAAGAAGATCTGCAAATCCAAAGCAAAGCAGAAGAGGCTAACCAACAAGAAGAACAGCTCTCAGACGAAGAAGGACAGCAGGTTATAAAACTGGTTAATTCAATTATTCAAGATGCCATTGCTCGCAAAGCTTCTGATATTCACTTGGAACCGCAAGAGACTTTCTTAAAGCTTCGCATTCGCATAGATGGCGATTTAATGGTGCTGCCTCCTATACCGGGTCGCTTGATGCCGCAGGTTCTCTCCAGAGTAAAGCTCCTCTCTCGCATGGACATTGCAGAAAAACGCAAGCCTTTGGACGGCCGTTTCACTGTTCGCGCTAGAGGCAAAGAAGTTGATTTGCGCGTTAGCTCGTTCCCTACTTCCCTTCGCAAAAGAGGCACCGTAGAGAAAATAGTCATGCGTATTTTGGATCCCACTTCCGGGCAAATAGACCTTGATCAGATGGGTTTCAGAGCGCCAGTGTTCAAAGAACTGGATTACACAATTCATTTGCCCAATGGAATTTTGCTCGTAACCGGCCCAACAGGTTCCGGTAAATCGACAACTCTTTACGCATCCATTCGCAGAATTTTAGACAACACCATAAACATAACCACAATGGAAGACCCTGTGGAAATGAATATAGATGGAGTTAATCAGGGGCAAATAAACAATGCCGCAGGTTTCACTTTTGCATCTGGCATAAGGGCAATTCTGCGTCAAGATCCCGATGTTATAATGATAGGCGAAATGCGCGATAAAGAGACGGCCAGCATGGCTATAGAGAGCGCATTGACAGGCCATTTGGTGTTCAGCACGCTGCACACCAACGATGCCGCCGGCGCGTTTCCCCGTTTGCTGGAAATGGGTTTGGAGCCGTTCCTGGTGGCTACCGCTATCAAAGGAGTTTTGGCTCAAAGACTTGTGCGCAAAATTTGCCAGAGCTGCAAAGAAGAAGAAAAGATAGATGCCGCTTTGAGAAAAGATTTGAACATTCCGAGCGATATGAAATTCTTCAAGGGCAAGGGTTGCAACAAGTGCGATACCACGGGTTTCAAGGGTAGAATAGGTATTTATGAATTTTTGGTTCCCAGCGAAGAAGTTCGCAATTTGATTTTGAAGAGAGCCAGCGGCGATGAAATAAAAAGGGTATGCTTGGCTCAAGGCATGAGCACTTTGCGCATGGACGGCATGGACAAAGCCAGAGCCGGCATAACAACTCTGGAGCAAGTTCTCGGCTCATCGGAAAGAGATGAAGATTCTAAAAGTATGAACTAGTTGATAGTGGAGAGTTGAGAGTTGAGAGTTAAAAATTACATTTCAAAATTGCGTGCATTTTTTGCAAAAGCATTAAGTTCAGCATATAACTCTCCACTCTCCACTCTCAACTCTCCACTAATTATCAGCATCATATTACCAGTAACACTCCTAGCTCAAGTTTTGGATGTTCGTGTTTTGAGAGTTCAATTTCGCTATGAAGAAACCGATAATTCGTTGACAACGGGCAGAGGTGTTTTTGAAGGCGCAAGAGGAAGCGAAGCCTATTGGCAAAGCCATATAAACTTTGCAGACAATTATTTCAAGCAAGTGAGCAACAATGGCGTTTCAATAGATGCCAAGTTCTTTGGCAGTTACTCTTTGCCAAAACACATAATAGAATACAATCGCACAAGCCGCAAAAAAGGCGAGAAAATGGCAGAGTTCGATTCCGCAAGAGCTGTGGATTATGCACGCTTTGTAAATGATGTTTTGGAGCTTGCAAAAAACGATCCAGCAAAGCCGCTTGAACCTTCGCTGTTTGGCAAAAGAGTTATCTTAATCGCTCACGCAGGCGCTAATCGCTTGATTGACGGCGGAACGATGGGAATGCGCGGTGCAAATACTCCCGGCGATTTTATGGATACCTACATAGATACCACGTGGGGCGAGTTCTGGAGAGGGTTTGAAGTTTCCGAAGGAGATCTTATAACATCCGTTATGGTCACAAGCGAAACCGCTTCGCAAGACGGTTTGAACTGGGGCATCAACGGAACAATAACAAGCCAGATTGGGCGCGAGCTGGGCTTGCCGTATTCTTACGACGTGGTAAAAGGCTATTCAAGGCTTGGCTATTTTGACGGAATGGATTTTGCAGGATACAATGCCGGCAACGGTTTTTTTCCCAGCATGCCAAGTGCATGGATGAGAAATGAAATGAAATGGGCTGTGCCTCGTCTTGTGAATAAAAAAGAAAGTGTTAAAATTGGCGTGGGAGAAATTGTAAAAATTCCAATAAATAGCAACGAATATATTTTGCTGGAAAACAGGCAGCGAGCAACAAACGCTTCCGGGTTTGTTAAAGCTGGGAATGTAGATGTGCATGTTGACAGTTTGCGTTCCTCCAAATTTTTGGATACGGTTTCCGTTGTGGAATATGTCGATGAAATAGACGCTGCAATTCCTGCGAGCGGCATAGTCGCTTGGCATGTAAATGATTGGTATGTTAGAGAGCTGGTTCCTTATGGAGCGATAAATGCGTGGAATGGAGATACATTCAGAGATCATCAGTTTGGCGTTGCATTAATAGAGGCGAGCGGAGTTTTGGGGCTTGGCAAGGAATTTAAAAATGCGGCTGGGGAGAGCATTTATTATTTTGGCTCGGGCAGCGATTTGATTCCGCATAAAAGATTGAAAAGCGGTGATACTGTAGTTTCAATAAACCCATCAGGCTACGCAAACACGGCTTCTACTTTTGGAGGATATTCAGGAATTAAGATAACAGCGAAAGTTCCTCTCGGCGCAATAGCGGAAAAATCCTTCAACGGAATTATAGGCGATACCATTATCACATGGCGCGCTCCGGAATATGATGTTGAAATAGAATGGGTTGGCAAATACGCAAGGCCGGCAACAGAGGAAGAATGCCCTATAAATGCAAACTTGATTGAACCGAAAATGTCGGTAGATGTGGACTGCGATGGCTATGCAGATTCTCTGTATTTAGGCAACAACAGACTTTATGTTTTTGGTTCCGATAGCATTCCTTTGCCAAACTTCCCGGCGATGCTTTCCAATGGCGAGCCTTTTGTTCTCAATTCAAAGCCTCTTGCAATGGACATAACCGGAAACGATACTTTGGATATTCTGGTTCCCACTGGCAACGGTTTGATTTTGGCTGTGAACAGCAAAGGCAAATTGCTAAGAGATGAATTTCCTCTTGTAGCCGGAGTTTTTGAATACGATAATCCAGACACTTTGCAACTTTACGCTTCTGATAATCCAAACTGCTTATATGCAAAGCACAGAGGAGGCACAAGCGTTTTTTATCTTCCGCTGGCAAAGAAGTTTGAAGACAAAGCGGTTGCAGCCCCGCAGCCAAAAGACGAAATTTCGGAATTCTTTATTTTCCCAAATCCTGTTCGCCAGGGCAGAGCTTCAATAAGATACAGGCTTGGCAATGTTCCAATAGGCGTGACTTTGGATATTTATGACATAACAGGTTTCAAGGTATTTAGCAAAACAATATCAAGATCAGAGGAATCATTGGATTTGTCAAAGCTGGGCAGCGATATTTACAGCGCAAGGCTAACAGTGAAATTTGCAAGCGGAAAAAGCAAGAGCAAATGGATGAGGATTGGCGTTATAAGGTGATAAAATAGGGTAGCGGGTAACACATTTGCCTATCTTCGGTGTTTAATGTTTAGATGAAAAATTTGAACTTTATGCTTAAAAAGCAGCGCAGAACAGCGAGTATAGATATTGCCCCTTTAATGGATATGGTATTTATATTGTTGATTTTCTTTATAGTAACCAGTACATTTACTCGCGAAACAGGCGTAGAAGTTTCAAAACCGCAAGCGCAAAGCGCAAGCCAGTTGGAAAAAGAAAATATATTGATAGCGATAACGCGAGAAGGAACAATTCATATAAATGAACGCCAAGTGGATATGGCGGGGCTGCGAGATGTTCTTGCGGATATTCTGGTAAAAAATTCCGATAGGGAAGTCGTGCTCATTTCAGATAAAGCTACAATGACAGGAACTTTGGTGCAAGTTATTGATGTTTGCAATATAGCTGGGGTTAAAAAAGTTTCCGTTGCGGCACTTAGCCAGTAGGTTTGAAAATGTTGATTAAACTGCACAAATTTGGAGTTTTATTGGCAGCGGTTTTCATAAGCTTCGCATTGGTTTTTTCCATACCCGTTCTGAACTTATTTTTCACAGGAAAGCTTTTCGCAAAGCCTGTCTATACTGCCACTGAAGTGCGCATAGTAAAAAATAAAGTGCCCGAGCCGCCTAAACCGGAAAAAGCCATGCGCAAACCCAACCGTATGAACACAGGCAGCCGCACTCTAAAATCCGGTCCTCGCTTTGCCATGGATTTGGGAGTAACGGGTGGTTCGGGCGGTACAAGCGTGCCGTTGAATTTAATCGCCGAGCAAAGCGGAGGCGGAAGTTTTGGTTCCGGCGATGTGGATGAAAAACCGAGCATTCGTGGAGCGCCAAATTTCCAAGCACCATCTGCGATTCGCGATCGTGAAATAGACGCAACGCTCAGATTGTCTTTTTGCGTTGATGTAAACGGCAGAGCATACGATGTCCGAGTGCTTGAAGAAAGTCCATCAGGGCTTGGCTTGGCTGCCGCTGGTCGTGAAGCTCTTAGCCGTTCCACATTCAAACCTGCACGCAAAGACGGCAGCGCTGTTCCTTTCTGCGGATTAGAGCAACCATTTGAAATTCGTTTCAGGGATTAATATATGCATAAACTCATTTCCGTATTGCTCGCATTGCTTGTTCTCAATTCTCCTGCAGATGCTTTTTGGGAGCGTAAAAGCAAAAAAGGAATTTACAAAGCCGATACTTCTGCGCAAGTGCAAGCTGCAAATAAATTGCTCGACCACGCAAACGCTCTGTATCATAACGGGCGTTATGTCCAAGCGATTCTAATGTACCGCAAAGCGGAGGCCCGTGGAGCAGATCCTGTGGCGACTAATTTTAACATAGCAAACAGCCTGTTTCGATTGGAAAAATTGCCTGAAGCGGCAGCGGCTTATCGCAAAGCGGCAGATTATTCCAAGGGAGAATTTGCTCCTGCTTTATTTAATTTGGCAGCAGTTCTTTATCGCTTAATGCAATATTCAGAAAGCATTGCTGTTTATCATCGTGCTTTGCGAATAGACGAAGAAAATATATCTGCTTGGCTTTATCTTGCCGAGGCATATCAAAAAACAGGCGACCGAGTTGGAGCTTTGCGAGCGTTGGAAAATGCGCAGCGTCTTGAGCCTGGCGATGTTTCCATAGTCTATCAGCTTGCTGAGATTTATGTTTCCTTTGGTGAATTTGATGTTGCCGTAGCGTTGGTGCGCGAAGCGTATATTCACAATCCAGATGAAACCGATTTCCTCATTTACATTGGCGATATTTACCGCTCAAATAAAAACTACGATGCGAGCGCGGGCGCATATCGAGAAGCGTTGGCGTTGCAAACCGATAATTTGAATTTGCTATACAAACTTTCCGATGTGCTTGCAGAAGATAAAAAGCTTTTTTTGGCAATAGATATTCTCAACAAAGCGTTGCAAATAAATCCTTCTTTTAGCGATGCCGCTATTTTCCTCGGCAATTTGGCGTTTGAGGCGGAGTGGTGGGACAGAGCGGAGCAAGCATATATGTTGGCAGGTCAGCACGGAAACTCCGAAGCGATTCAAGGTCTTCGCAATCTTGCATACGAATCCGAGCAAAGGCAACAAATTCAGCGAGCCATTGAATATCTGAAAAAAGCGCAGGCGTTGGCTCCAAACGATTTATCCATTCGTGCTGAGATTGAGCGGTATAGTTATGAGAAGTAAAAATTTGTATATTCCAACAGGCTAATCAGTATAACGGGAGTATAACCTATATGGCAGCGAAAATCACAAAGCAAGACGCAAAATTTTTCTCAGACATTGCTGAACTGCTAACAGCAGCTCGGAGCAATGCGTACCGTGTGGTAAATTCCGTGATGGTAGAAACATACTGGAATATCGGGTATCGCATAGTTGAGCGAGAGCAACAAGGCAAAGAACGGGCAGACTATGGAGAATACCTTATTGTTAGCCTTTCAAAATATTTAACAGATATCTTTGGAAAAGGCTTTTCCGAAGCAAATTTGCAGAATATGCGCAGGTTTTACCTGACTTTTCCTGAATTCCCTACGCACTGCGTAGGGAATCTGTCTTGGACTAATATACGCACAATTATGTGGCTTGACAACCAGAAAGAACGTAATTATTACTTGCAAGAAGCATCAAATGAAAACTGGTCTTCCAGATTACTGGAACGCAACATAAAAAGCGGATATTACCGCCGACTGCTTTCCTCACGAAAATCCAGCAAACACAAAGAGAATGTTCCTACTATTGCCAGCCCTGCTGAAAGCTTTATTAAAGACCCATATATTTTAGAATTTCTTAATGTTCCAGAGGACTTAACAGGCAAAGAAACTTTGCTTGAAAACGCTCTGATAAGCAATCTGCAAAAATTCCTGCTGGAACTTGGCAAAGGCTTTTCGTTAGTTGCTCGCCAGCAAAGAGTTAGCGTTGAAACAGAACACTTTTATGTCGATTTAGTATTCTATAACTATTTACTCAAATGCTTTGTAATTATAGACCTGAAAACAACAAAGCTATCCCATGCTGATATAGGGCAGATGGATATGTATGTACGAATGTTCGATCAATTGAAGCGTGGTGAAGACGACAACCCGACAATCGGCATAATCCTTTGCGCAGAAAAAAGCGAAACAATGGTCAGATATTCCATTTTAAAAGAAAGCAAGCAGATTTTCGCCAGCAAATACAAAACAATCTTGCCTACGGAAGAAGAACTTGCTGAAATGATAGAAAAGGAAAATAGGAAGTTGTTAAGCGCCTGAAATTTATATATTAATACAGAACTTGCAAGGAGCAAAAAAACATGTTTTTTGAATACCACATTTCCGCGCCCCGTGCAGACTTCTATGACATCACGTCAAAAGTCCGAGAAGCCATTGCCAAAAGCGGCATAACAGATGGAATCGCCGTTGTTTACTGCCCGCACACCACAGCAGGAATCACAATAAATGAAAACGCCGACCCAGACGTAGTCCGAGATTTGCTCATAGGCTTAGACAAGGCATTTCCCGACCGAGCCGAATTCCGCCACGCCGAAGGCAACAGCTCTGCTCATCTTAAAGCGAGTGCGGTTGGCTCAAGCGCAACAATAATTGTTAATGGCGGCAAACCTGTTCTCGGAACATGGCAGGGTGTTTACTTTTGCGAATTCGATCCGCCGAGGGAGAGGGCTTTTTTTGTGAAGGTGGTGAGGGGTTTGTAGCGAGTGGCAAAATAATTTTCTATATTAACTTTTATGCAGAATCAGCATTTAATAAATGAAATGACCGAGCGGTTTAAGAAATTGAAACCGTATAAGGTTATTTTGTTTGGGTCTTATGCTAAAGGCACTGCGACAAAAGATAGTGATTTGGATGTGTTGGTAGTGTTGGATTCAAATGAGTTTGCAAAAACTTTTAAGGAGCAAAATACAAGGTATTTGTTAGCTTCAAATGCAGTCAAGGAAATTAATTATCAAATTCCTATGGATATTTTGGTTTATTCTAAAGCCGAATATGATTATATGGGCGAGAAAGATACGACCTTTTTCAGAGAGATAAAAAATACAGGGAAAGTTCTTTATGAAAGATGAAACGAAAAATTGGATTTTTTACGCAAATAATGACATCCATATGATAAGCAATAATATTAATACGGAAGATCCGGAAGCTACTGGTGCCATTGCAGTTTTTTGTCAGCAGTCAGTGGAGAAGTTTTTCAAGGCATATCTAATAGAACATTCTGTTGAATTTCCTAAAACGCACGATTTGTTGAATTTGTATGGCAAGGTAAAAGCAATAAAAAATTGGAATTTAGACGAGATTATTTTGGCGAGCCTTAATGGTTTATACATAAAAGCTAGGTATCCGAGTGATATTGGAGCTATGCCTAGCGGAAATATGCCGACTTTGGATGAGACTAAAGAGTTTATAGATTTTGCAAAGGGTGTGGAAAAAATATTTAATGAAGAACTTCCATCATCTTCTAATAAGTAAATCATATTTTTTGCATTACTCCTTTGTACCCTGACTTCGTGGCTTTTTGTCTGAACCTCGATTTACTTGATTAAAGGATTTACATGATTGGAGTTTCGCTATTTGTTTTCTATTTTCTAGGTAAAGGAGTTTTATGTCAGGTAAGTGCAAAATATTATTATCAATTAATCCAGAGCACGTGGAGAATATTTTGAATGGCTCTAAATTGTTTGAGTTTAGGAAAATTCGCTGTAAAAACAATGTAGATAAGATCGTAATATATGCAACATTTCCCGTTATGCGAGTTGTGGCGGAAGTCGATGTGGAAAATGTTATTGAAGGGGATTTGGATGAAGTTTGGAATCATACTAAAAAATATTCCGGCATTAAGCGTTCTTTTTATGATAAGTATTATAATGGGAAGAATAAGGCTGTTGCTTATAAGTTGCGTAATGTGAAGAAGTATAAGAGGCAAAAGCTGTTGAGCGATTTTGGGGTGAGATGCGCTCCGCAGTCTTTTGTTTATTTGTAATGAAATAGAATTACTGTGAACTGTCTTTGAAAAAAAGTATTCTAAGTTAAGCGACAATAACCCGTAGAGGAGTATAAATATGGTCGCACCTAATGATCGTCGCATATATACTAAAGAATTCAAGCTTGATGCCTTGAATTTAT
>Ga0209755_10001012_pt1 | contig 47135 bp, 44 predicted proteins | sample TergutCo191P1_FD_187301 | JGI IMG/M metagenome (GOLD analysis project Ga0209755, IMG submission 187301) | Cornitermes sp. P1 segment gut microbial communities from Petit-Saut dam, French Guiana - Co191P1 (SPAdes) (version 2) | ecosystem: Host-associated > Arthropoda: Insects > Digestive system...
GTACATGGGACACGCCAAGGTTAGCGAAACATACTATTACATTCATCTTGTACCCGGTATGCACGAAGAAATGAGTGACTTCCGCTACGAATCCGCTGTGGATATTTTTCCAAAGGTGGTGGATTCCTCTGTAAATCAACGGCTCATGATTTTGCGTTCTTTCCTCAAATACGCAGGGGAAACAGATTGTGCCTTCGTTGCTGTTGGTATAGATGTTGCAACGGTTCCCACAAGGAAAACCAAGGGGCGGCAGGTCGAGTTTCTTTTAGAGTCTACGTTCAAAACGCTGTTGGCACAGCCTGACGCACGAACAAAAACAGGACACCGCAACCAATTCTTTATGATTTTGATGTATGATACGGCGGCGCGATGCGGAGAACTGTTGAGTTTAACGCTTCGTAACCTCCGATATGATGACCTGCGTCCGGTTGTTTTCCTTCACGGAAAAGGCAACAAAACCCGCGCTGCGCCGTTACTGCCGGAAACGGTTGCCCATTGTCGGCGATATATTAAGGCATTTCATGGCGATAACTCACCGAGCAAGGATGCTCTCGTTTTTTACACCAAGAATCACGGGGGCAATACGCAAATGTCCGCTGATACGGTTGCACTTTTTATGAAAAGGTACGCCGCGCAAGCTCGTGAAGCCTTGCCGGACTTTCCGAAAAACCTGCATCCTCATATGATAAGGCACACACGAGCCATGCATCTTTACCGCCAAGGGATGCCGATTCACCTGCTTTCGGAGTTTATGGGACACGCAAACTTTGAAACCACAAAAATCTATGCACACGCCGATACCGAAATGAAGAGATTTGCGATTGCCAAGGCCGATATTGTGCGTCAAGGTATGCCATCGGCACAGCAAATGTGGACGGACGATGAGGATACGCTTCTTAAACTGTCTGGGTTGCGCTAACTGCTGCACTCCTGTTATCCCGAGCTTTTTTCTGTTATTATAACAATACCCGCTGTTCGCGGGCAAAATTCGGGATAACGGATTCTTCGGGATAAAGCTCTTTATGCCGCTGGGTTACAAGTTGGCTATTGTGCCAAACGAGGAAAGAGCGTAGCAACACGGCAGAAAGCTAGTCGCGCTTGTGGGCCGGTGTCCCTCCGTTTTTGACCAGTAGGATTTCCGCCAGAATGGAAACCGCTATTTCCGCCGGGGCTTCCGTTGCTATGTTTAAGCCTATGGGAGTGAAAACGCGGCTGAGGGCATCCGGGGCTGTGCCCTCTTTGCGCATGGTTTCCAATACCGTGGCGGATTTTTTTGAGCTACCTATCATGCCCAGATATTTCAGCGGTTTTGTCAGGCAGTATCGAAGCGCGTCCGCGTCGGTGCGGTGGCCCCTCGTACATACAACTGCGTAATCGCAACCGCTAAGTACAGTTGCTGATTCGTATTCATCCGGTTCGCAAACGAGATATCGCGTATTTTCGAAGTATGGGGAAAACTCGGGGCGGTCTTCGATTATGCTGACGCCAAACCCCGTAAGTACAGCGATTTTTGCCAAGCACTGCGCTATATGACCGCCGCCGAAAATTGCTATTCCGGCTTGGCTTCCGAGTATGTTGACAAAACCCTGCAAGCTGCCTCCGCAGGTCATGCCCTCTTCGGCGTGGTCGAAAGCGAACTCAAATATTTTCGCGCCGTCTGTGATTGCCTGTGCCGCTTGCTTAATCAGCCGGTATTCCGACGCGCCGCCGCCAACCGTGCCGGCTGTAGATTCATCGGCGGCCACGGCCATCACTTGGCCGGGGGAGGCGGGGGAACTGCCGCTTGTGGCTGTTACCGTGACAATGGCAACTCTTTCGCCCGCCCCTGTTTTTTTTGCCGCAAAGTCTAAAATATTTTGTATCATTTATAAAACCTCCTTAGATAAACTCTCTCAATACATGGGTAATAAACTCCCCCAAATCATGGGCCTTGGGGCGTAGCTTTTCAAAAAAGAACCCGATTGCGGGCACGCTTCCAAATCCGTTATTAGCATGGACAGACAGTCGCCTTACGCCGCCCCCCGCTAACACCGTGGATATGCCCCTCACAAAACATTCTTCAATAACCCGCGCATAAGCGGGTTTATAGTCATCCACATGCGTTATGGCTTGATGGTTAATATATCCCAAATCAATCATTTTTGCGGTATCGGCAAAATTCCCGTGCCAATGCTCAATTGTGAAAGCCGATATTTTATCACGGTATTTTGCCACTTCTACATGCAGGGATTCATGAAGCATACTTTCCACATCACAGGAAAGACCTATCACTATTATTTTGTTTCCTATCCGGACAAAATCGGTGGCATAGAGGCTGTAAAGCGGGTTAGGGGCAAAGAGTAGCTCTTTAGTGTCCTTGCCAAAAAAATCTTTTGCTATTTTGCAAGCTTCATTGATAATGGGCTCGTAGCCGTCTGTTAGCCATTCCACAAGTTTACAATATCTATCCCACAGCCCTGCCGCCTTTTCCTCCATGTAGGCCAGCATAGATGGCAGTTCCGCTATCCAATCCAGAAAATCTTCTTTGCTTATGGGGTCGGTTATGCCGCTTTCATCAAAAAATTTCATAAAGCTGTCTATATCAAAGCCGCTTTCATTCACAAAGAAAACAGCTGATATAACTGCGTGACCTCTTGGCCAGTAGGGATTAACATTCACTTGCCCTGTTTTTGTCTTTTGAAACCATTCCCTAACATGAGCGTCCAAAGATAATGTGGCAACATCTTGAGCAAAATTATATATATCGCCAACCATGGATGTGTACAAATCATATCCCGAGGCTACCATACCGCAAGCTATGGCATAGATTTTTTTATTGTTTTCGATATATTTCATGGTTTGAACTCCCGCTACGCAGATAAAAAAATGCCTCAAGTGCCGCGCCGCCTAGGTTTCGCGCTTTATCGGAAATTGTTTTGGTATCAATATCCGTGCGCGGGTCTATGTCGGCTATTTTCATGCCCTTTGGGACGCTCATTCCATCCCGGATTATTCCGCGCACTAGGCCCGTAAACGGGGCAAGCACGGCCCGTCCGTTTACCGTAATTATAGGCTCATGCTTCTGTGCGATATCGCCTATATTTTTTTTGCCCGATACAATCCCCTCAACCGGGGCACGAAGAACGCGCTCCTCGCTTTTGCCGCCGATTTCGCCGGGGATGCCAGTATTTGGTTTGGCGCAGCCGTTTAAAATCAACCTGCCAAGGTCGTGGCCGCGCTCGGTTTCAACTACCGCATGTACATCTTTCCCCGCGTAAAATCCTGGCCCTAACGCAATGGTAATGGGGGCCATTTCCATGCTAGTGCCAAGGTTGCGTTTGGCAAGTATGACGTCAATTACGGCGGCGGGCGCGATTTTGCCAATCGAATCCCCATCCGGGTCGATTAATAGGGGGACATGTCCGGCTTTCCAGCAGTCCGCCAATTCGTCCAAAGCATTTATTTTGCGGCAAATAACATCCTCAACTTGCGCCAAACCATCATATACCGCCTCGCATAATGCCACACTACGGCGAATAGCGGTAGGCTCTTCCACCTCCAATATAATTACATTAAAGCCGGCGCGAAAAAATTTCTGCACGACGCCAGTGGCCAAATCCCCACCTCCGCGTACAATTACATTTTGTGGAAATTCCATAGTTAAACCTCATTCCAAGTATCAAAATGTATACTGCCGAACATCAGTTTTTCAAAAAATCCCGGAAAATCTTCTTTGATTGAAAGCAAAAACTTACGGGCGTCATCCGCGCTTGATGGTGACTCCACCTGATTAACCAGCAAAATTTTTTTGCCCATACTGTTTTTGAACATTCCTTCTGGGGCACAAACCATGGTTTTTAATGCCTCGCTAGTAATTATTTCGTTTTCACGCAGGCCAGTAAGGGCCAAAAATAGCTCTAAATTAAGAACATATTTCTCGGTTGCGGGCTTTCCCAGCGCGTTCATGGTTACGATGCCAATGGTATGTGTGCAGTAGCTAGGCACAACAGGCTCATTTGCGCGCCAGCCCTTGCACGGCAACGAGCGCGAACCGTCCGCTTCCAGCAGTACGATACTATATTGTGGCACCAAGTCTGCAAGTTCATCCTCGGGCAGGGCGGCCAGTTTTCCGGTTTTGGCATTTAAGACCCCCACGCAATCGGCGTTCCCCGCATTTATCGGGAAAATCTTAGTGGTGGGCGAAATCAAAATTTTTTTATCCGGTAGGCTCTCCGCCATCCGCATTATAAAGGAAGTTTTACCGCCACAGCCAACCACCGCAACAATACAGGGGAAATCTAATGCCAGTTTTTCAATGATTGTCATAAATAGACCTGTCCTATAATTCAAAAATTTCCGATGAGGATTTAGCGAAAGCGGCGCGGCTTGCTGAACGAACGTAGCGTTTGCGAAGCAAATGCAGGAAGTGAAGCGTTCTGACGCGCAAACCCGAATCGGAAATTTCAGGTGCAGGACAGGTCTACTCACTCCAAGCACATAATTTTATCAGGCGGAACAAAAAGAGCAAGCTCATGTGAATCAATTTCTCCGCAGATATCCTTTGGCAGTTCAAGCTGTAGGGTATTTTGCCCATTAAAAGAAACTATGAAAATTCTTTCAAAAGGCTCGTCTATTATTTTGTGTATCCGGCATGAAAAAACGTTGACGTCATCCCCCGCGCCGGAGGCCAATTTTAAATGATGCGCCCGCACACCTACATATTTAACATTATCGGGAACGCGATGCCCCGTTTTTAAAGCGACGCCCCAATCTATTGCCTTTACATGGAAATCGTCAATTTTTTCGGCCTTGGAGATATTTTTGCAGCCGGTCATTAACGCCGCCGCTAAGGTTTTTGGGGAATCAAAGACAGCTTGTTTCGCGCCTGTGGATTCTATTTTGCCATTACTCATAATCGCTATTTGATTGCTTAGCCTGTACACTTCGTCCCGGTTGTGGGAAACAAACACAGTGGTTCCGTGAAACTCCGCCAAAACCGATGCGATTTCTTGCTCCATATGCCATTTTAAATGGGTGTCCAGCGCGGAAAAAGGCTCGTCCAGCAAAAGAATTTTAGGCTCCAAAACCAGAATACGGGCGAGGGCGGCTCTTTGTTGCTGACCGCCCGAAATCTGCCGGGGACGAAGGTTCTTCACGTCCTCCAGCTGGAATTTTTGCAAAATTTCATCAACAATTTCCCGCCGCTGATTTTTTGGCTTTTTAATCACGCAGGCTATATTATTCCACACCGTCATGGTCGGAAACAGCGCGTAATTTTGAAATAAATACCCAACATTTCTTTTTTGCGGCGGTATATTAACGCGCTTTTCGCTGTCAAAAACGACTTCGTTATTTATTACGATGCGGCCTCTGTCCGGCTGTTCGATTCCGGCTATGCATTTAAGCGTCAAACTTTTCCCACAGCCGGACGCGCCCAAGAGGGCCACGACTTCATTTTCCCCCTCAAATTGCGCCGCCAGCTTAAAATCGGGAAAAGACTTTTCTATATCAATGTATAACAAAAGCTCACCCCGATTTCTTGTCGCCCGCGCCCCAGCGGTTCATCAGCATAATCATCACAAAAGACATCATGGAAAGGATGGCCACCCACATATAGGCGACGTCCCTGTTGCCGGCCGACACGGCGGAAAAAACCGCGATGGACATGGTCTGGGTTCTGCCGGGAATGTTACCCGCAAGCATAATCGTCGCGCCGAATTCCCCCAATGCCCTCGCGAAAGCAAGCACCGTCCCGGCCAAAATTCCGGCCTTGGCCATGGGCACTTTTATTAGCCAAAAAATTTTAAACTTGGAAAAACCAAGGGTTTCGGCGGCATGTATGATATTTGGGTCAATTTGCTCAAACGCGCCTCTGGCCGTGCGGTACATCAGCGGAAATGACACAAAAATAGATGCGATTACCGCGCCCGACAGGGAGAAAACAACGGATACCCCAAAAGGCTCTAAAAGCCGCCCGATAAAGCCGTTGCGCCCAAAGGTCAACAGCAAAAAGAATCCTGCCACGGTGGGTGGCAGAATCATAGGTAAAGTAAAAATTGTGTCAATCACACCCTTGCCGCGCTTCATCTTGTATACAAAATTGGCGGCGGCAAGCCCCAGCAAAAAGGTAACGCAAGTCGCCAAAAACGCAACCTGAACGGATATAGTAAAAGGTCTAAAGTCCATGAGTGCCAAGCTCCTTACTCATACATCGCAAAACCGTGGCGTTCGAATATAATTCTTGCTTCTTGCGAAAACAGAAAATCTATAAAGTTTTGGGCTTCTACTTTATTTGGGCTTCTTTCGATTATTCCCACAGGATTTACCGACGGGGCATGAAGGGCAGAGTCCGCAATTTCAACAATGCGAATTTGGTCGGATGTGATGGCGTCGGTCATGAATACGACACCCGCGTCTACTTCGCCCATTTCAACCCATGTCAAAACCGTGCGGATATCCGGGGCCAGCACTGCTTTGCCAAGCACTTCGTCAACTATTCCCAATGAGGTAAAGGTCTCTCTTGCTCTCGTGCCCCCCGGTACGGAGTCCGGGTCGCCCAGCCCGATTATTCCAACCGCACCCCCCGCAACATCGGCAAACCCTGATATTTCGATATCACTGCCAATTGGAACAATAAGCGCGATGGAATTTCTAAGTAAATTTATGCCCCCGCCATAGATTAGCCCTTGCCTCTCCAGATTCTGCATCTGCGCCAATGCCGCCGACATGAATATATCCATCGGTGCGCCCTCTTCGATTTGGGCCTGCAAAGTGCCGGATGAAGCATAGGTAAATGTTAGTGTAACATGGGGGTTTGCGTCCTCAAAGATTACGGCCAGCTCTTGCGTAACATCCATAAGGCTTGCGGCCGCGCCTATAAGCAATTCGACGTCTCCGTCCGTTGTTTGGCGGCCACAACCAGCGACAAGCACCATGGCCAGCATAATGCTAAGGCCGATAAATCTTTTTAGTCTCATTTTTTATTCTCCTTTTTTTATATTCCTTTCCCAAATGCACAATTTGGAAAATGACATGTTCGGCAATTAAGACACAAGCCGCCGTTGCCCAGCCCCGCCAGCCAATCGGCGGTAACAGGCACATCGGCCAGCAAGCGCGGCAGAACCAAATCAAAAATAGTGCGCTTGGAATACATCACGCAAGCCGGAAGCCCACAGACGGGCCGCCTATCCGCCATATACCCCATCATAAACATTGAGCCGGGCAACACCGGCGCGCCATAGCTTACAATAGTATCAACGGCGTTTTTGATTGCCAGCGGTGTTTTATCGTCCGGGTCAACACTCATGCCGCCTGTGCAAATTACCATTTCCGCGCCTGAATCCAGCATCTTTTTAATGGAAGCGGTTATTTTTTCATGACTGTCGTCCAAAACTTCATGGGCCACTACTTCACAACCGTATTCGGCCATTTTTTCCCGAATTACCGGGCCAAAAGTATCCTTGATGCGGCCATAAAAGATTTCATTGCCCGTGTTAATCAGCCCATATTTTTTCTGCTTTATGGGCAGAAGTTTAATAAGGGGTTCGGCCCCCGCTATTTGACGCGCCTGTTCCATTTTCTCTTTTTCGATTATTAATGGGATAATGCGAGTGCCGCACAGGACATCCCCTTTTTTCACCGGAAAGCCCGATACACGGGTTGCAATCATCATCCCGCCCAAGCTATTCACCTTGCGCAGACCCTCGGTATCCACCATCAGAAGCCCGTCGATATCCGCAACCAGTTCGATTTTGCCTTCTTTTGGGGATGAGTTACTCATGTGCTGGCCCTGACATATTTGGCGCAAAATATCCGCCGCGTCGTTTTCGTGCAGCATCTTGTCATTGGTTTCCCATATGTATATATGGTCTTTGCCAAGGCTTAGCAAAACGGAAACATCTTCTTCCCGGATTACATGGCCTTTGCGAAAAATTGCATCTTTTGAAACGCCTTTGACAATCTGCGTAATATCATGGCAGAGGGCTTGTCCTACGGCGTCTTGAGTTTTTATAAGCTTCATTATATATTTATGCTCCCGTCGAGTGTCTTTTGAAAATACATCGCGCAGGGAGTGTATCAGCTATTTTGTCTAAAGTCAACATAGTCATTAAATATTTCTATTTGAAAATGCCCGTCAAAATAGTTTTCATTTGGGTGGACAAACAGATACGCTTCGGGTGCGTCCGTAATATCCAAAACCTCGCCAAATACTTTAATGCTGAACGGACAGTATAATTTTGCTTTTGATTTATTGGTCATGAGTGCTTTGCTATAGTCATCCAAGCCCATTCTTGTGTCGATTTCGGCCTCGTCAAACCTTGCATAATATCCCTTGCGGCCATCCTGGAAGTTTACTTTTTCGAAATCTGCTTCGGCCACAAGCTTGCTGCTTTCAATTGCCGCATCATACGCGATGCCATCGAATAATTGAACCCGCTCGAAAGCAACACTTTCATTTTCCAAGCTTGGGCCGGTAAAAGCTATTGTTAAACCTTTGGCGGTTGGGCCAATATTTACAAATTGATTAAGCAACGTGAATTTTTCGCCCGTGTAGAAGATGCTTGTAGGCATATCTTCCCCTTGGAATTCGAATTCTATTTCGCGATTAAGCGGGTTTGGGCCGCTACTGCCATCCCATTTGAATACTGGTTTTTCGGGCATAGGCGGCTTTGGTGTCGTATCGCGAAAGTATAAATAGGAAGCGTCCAGGTCTGGAAACTGCTCCAAATAATCATATTGCATTAGTGTAAGCTGGTCTGAAATTGCCAACACCTTTGACATTTCAAATAATCTGTTGGTTGCGTATTTATCGCCATTGTCAAATACGTCTTGCAAAGCGTCGGTATCTTGCGTAATCGCGCCCCACTTTCGGGCGTTGCCGCGGTTTGACTTTGCGTGCTTAATTCCAATGTATTCAGGGTCGGATATATAGGTATTTACCCGCCGCCCGTTTTTCCACAGAATTGCACGAAGACAGTCTCCGTCCATTAAATCAATGGAAACGCAGTGGGCATCGGTTTGAAGCGATAGGGCTTTGTTAAATGCATCCTCATAAATATCCGAATCGAAAACGCTTACCCAATTGTCGGATTCGATAATGGCAATAGCCCGGTCGGCGTCGTCTCTTTCACAAGGAATGTAATTGCTTCCCTGCAAAACATCGGGTAGCATTTGCATAATTTGAGTTTTGTCTTTTTTGTAAATATGTATTCCACGCGCAAATTCTCCCATGGTTGCACTCACCTCTGCGTCAGTATAGCATAAAAAAAGCACTTGACACGAGGCAGGCCATTGCCCATAATAGATACACAATGAATGTATGTTGAGTGCGCAGAGGTGAGTATTTTGCCAAGGAACAAATACCCGGAAGAAACTGTTAAGAAAATTTTAGATACTTCACTGCAACTGTTTCTTGAAAAAGGTTTTGAGCAAACTACCGTCTTGGACATTGTGGACAACCTTGGGGGGCTAACCCGTGGTGCGTTTTATCACCATTTTAAATCCAAGGAGGAGGTGCTTGATGCGATATTTCAAAGGGATTTTAATGAGAATAATCCTTTTGATAAAGCGGAAAATGCGGCGGTATCAAATGGTTTGGAGCGTTTAAAATTCGTGTTGAAGCGGGGCCTTAAAACCAGCGGGGGAAGCGAGCAGCGAATGGCCGTTTCAAATGTGGCTCATTCATTGTTGTCAAATCCACGTTTTTTGGCAGAGCATCTAAAAGACATTCAAAAAGACGCCGAAAGGATGACACCAATAATAGAAGAGGGCATGGCCGATGGCTCTATAAAGCAGGGAAATCCAAGGCTTGTAGCCGAGTTGTTTATGCTGCTGGCTAATGTTTGGATGATGCCGAATATTTTCCCGTGTGAAAAAGAAGCTACTTTTGAGAAAATTGACATCATTGAACAAATTTTTAAAGGTCTGGGATATCATTTTATTGACGAGGAGCTTGGCGGGTTATTCCGTGAGATGTTCCGCAATTTCTTGGACAAACTTGAGAGCTAGTGATGAAGCCCGCCTAAACAGCGGTCATTCCGGCCGGCGTCGGGAATGTGATGCGCTAACGCTTGCCGCGGGATGATTCCGCCGGCTTGGGCTGTGCCTGTGTTGGTCTGCAAGCAGCCCAACGGTGGCACTTGCCCTCACCCGTCGCACTAATCCCGTGTCTGCGCTAGTCACGCATCCACATTCCCGACGCCGGCCGGAATGACCGCTGTTTAGGCGGGTTTCATCACGAGTATCTTGGCCGCGTTTAAAATTTTTTGCCCGAAAGGGCAATTTTTTTCAGACTTATACATACAGTTTGCGTGTATGTTAGTGAAAATAAAAGGAGGGGTTAAAATGGAAACTATTGTGTCTGTATCAAACCTGCAAAAATCCTTCAAGGCCCATCAAGTTTTAAAGGATGTAAGCTTTAGCATCCCCAAGGGCAGTATTTTTGCCCTGCTGGGTTCAAACGGTGCGGGGAAGACCACCACCGTAAAGATTTTGTCAACCCTGTCAAAGCCGGACGGCGGCAAAGCCTCTGTCTGTGGATATGATGTTGTGCGCCAAGGGGATTATGTACGCGGGTGCATTAGTCTAACGAGGCAATTCGCGGCGGTGGATGAGGTTTTAACGGGCCGGGAAAATCTTAATCTTATCGGGCAGCTTAAACGTCTGCCAAATCTTAAAAGCAAGGTGGGGGAATGGCTGGCATTATTTAATTTGGAGGACGCGGCCAACAGGCAGGTTTCAACTTATTCCGGCGGTATGCGCCGCAGGCTGGATATCGCCATGAGCCTTATGGGTAGCCCCCAGGTACTTTTTCTTGACGAGCCCACCACAGGGCTTGACCCGCAAAACCGTATAGCCATGTGGGATTTAATCAAGGGGCTGGTATCCGAGGGCACAACGGTATTCCTTACCACGCAGTATCTGGAAGAGGCTGAATACTTGGCCGACAATATATCCATTCTTCACGAGGGCAGAATTATCGCGGAGGGTACGCCACAGTGTCTTAAAGAAATCATGCCGCAAAGGGGCGCACAGCTAAATTTTCAAAGCGAAAAAGATGCCGCCAAAGCAATGAGTCTTTTAAAAAACAGCGGCATTGAAGTTGACAGTATCACGCAAAATCTGCCATCCTTGGAGGATGTATTTCTTACGCTGATTGGAGAGAAAACATCATGAGTAAAGCAGCTATATTTTCAGATTCATGGATAATGTTCAAGCGATGTATGCTCATTTCCATGCGAAACCCCGAGACTATGGTAATGGCCGTGGTCACGCCGTTTTTCTTAATGCTCCTATTTGGTACGATATTTGGAAATATCGCGGATATAGGGGATTTTAATTATATTGATTTCATTGTGCCGGGTATTATTTTGCAAGCCGTTGCCCAGGCCTCTCAATATGCGGCAATCAATATCAACAATGACATGCACAAGGGCATTATAGACCGTTTTCGCTCTATGCCTGTGTCCAAGGCGGCTGTACTGGTTGGCCACTCGGCTGCCTCCGTTGTAAGAAATACAGTCACAACCGTCATAATCATCGCCACGGCCTTTATCGTGGGCTTTAGGCCCCAGGGCGGTTTTGTGGATTGGCTTATGGTTGCGGGTGTGCTTTTGTTGTTTATAGTAGCCATTTCTTGGATTGCTGTATTATGCGGGCTTGTGTCAAAGACCCCGGAAAGCTCCGGCGGTTTAATGTTTCCGTTATTTATTCTGCCCTTTGTAAGTTCCGGCTTCGCACCCACGGACACTTTGCCCCGCTGGCTTAGATTTTTTGCGGAGCATCAGCCCATGACCCCCATTATTGACAGCACCCGGGCTTTGATGCTTGATTTGCCCTTGGGTGGGAGTTTGTGGTTAGCCTTGGCGTGGTGCGCGGGTATAATCATTGTTGCTTTCGCCGCAGCGGTGCAGGTTTACAAACGCAAGCTGGTTTGACAATGCATGACCCAAAGTCTAAGATATACAGCAAACGACAATTCAAAACGTGAGGCGGGCGGGATACTGCCTTGTGGTGAACAAGTATACGGGAGGGCCAAGTGAAGGATTTTACGCATTTCGATGAGCAGGGCAATGCAATAATGGTGGATGTAAGTCAGAAGCAGGCAAGTGAGCGTCAGGCTATAGCTCAAGGGCGAATAAAAATGACTGCCGAGTGTTATCAGGCATTACTTCAGGGTTTGATAAAAAAAGGTGATGTGCTGGGCGTGGCCCGGATTGCGGGGATTATGGCGGTCAAGCAATGCCCTTCACTTATTCCGCTGTGTCACAGTTTGTTGGTAGAAAAAGCATCCGTTGATTTTGCCCTAAGTGACGAAGAAAACGAAATAACAGCCACATGCACCGTAAAAACTACGGGTGTCACAGGCGTTGAAATGGAAGCACTAACAGGCGTGAGCATAACCCTTCTTACGATTTACGACATGTGCAAGGCCGTGGACAAAAACATGGAAATAAACGGCATCCGGCTATTGGAAAAAACCGGCGGAAAGAGCTCATGATTGACTACATGCGTTTATCTATCACCGACCGCTGCAATTTGCGCTGTAAATACTGTATGCCCGAAGAAGGGTTGGAGTCGCTGGCCCATAGCAATATTCTCCGCTATGAAGAGATTTTATTGATATGTAAAGCGGCGGTAAAAGCCGGGATTTGCAATATTAAGGTGACGGGGGGCGAGCTCCTTGTGCGCAAGGGCTGCATAGGTTTTTTAAGGGAGCTTAAAGCCCTTGGGGGCATCGAAAGCGTAACCATAACCACAAACGGAATTTTATTGGAGCCCTATGTGCCAGACCTCGTCGAAATGAAAATAAACGGCATAAACATCAGCCTAAACAGCCTTAGTGCCGAAACATATAAACAGCTTACGCGCAAGGATGAATTTGCCGCCGTATGGCGTTCCCTTAATAAGGCCGTCGAAGCGGGGCTGCGGGTGAAAATCAACTGCGTCCCCATAGCCGGACAAAATGATACGGAAATACTTTCTTTTGCGCGATTGGCGGAAAATATGCCAATAGACGTGCGGTTTATAGAGCTTATGCCCACATCTGCGGGCGAGAAGTTTACGGGGGTCAAAAGCGAGGAAATTCTGGGGCGTATTAATGAAGCGTATCCAGATTTGACACAGGACACGCAGCGGCGCGGGCCCGGCCCGGCCAAGTATTATAAAAGCAGTAAAATGCGGGGCAGCATCGGTTTAATAGACGCGGTAAGTAGCTGCTTCTGCCCAGAGTGCAACCGCGTGCGACTGACAAGTGATGGTTTTCTAAAGCTCTGCCTTTTTCATGACGAGGGCTTGGATTTGCGGGAACTGATTCGAAGTGGCGCGGATGAACACGAAGTAGGGGAAGCTTTTGCAACCGCGCTTCTGCGCAAACCGGGGCTTCATATGCTGGGCAGTCAATCGGGAATAAAGGATATGTCACGGATAGGGGGCTGATAAGTGTGATAGGAATTGTAAAAGCGGTCTGTGCCGCAGATGTTCGTGGCGTACAAAAGCAAGATGTAACCAGCGCGAGGCTTCAAGTTGGTTGGGGTTTGGAGGGTGATGCCCATGGCGGCGATTGGCATCGTCAAGTCAGCTTAATTTCATACGACGTGGTAAAAAAATTCAACGAGCTTGGGGCAGGGGTGAATCATGGGGCTTTTGGCGAAAACCTCGTGGTTGAAGGCATCGACTTTCGCGCTTTGCCTATTGGTTCGCGGTTAAAATGTGGCGATTGCGTTCTGGAAATCACACAAATCGGCAAGGAATGCCACACCCGCTGTCAAATTTATCATAAAATGGGCGATTGTATCATGCCTCGCGAGGGCGTATTTGCCCGGGTTATACAAAGCGGGATTATATCGGCAGGGGATACGATGGAGCTTTTGGCAAGCACTAAAAAAGGCCTAAGTGCGGCCATAATAGTGATTAGTGATAAATGCTCAAAAGGTGAGCGGGAGGATAAAAGCGGCCCGATTATTGAAGAAATGCTAAAAGATGCCGGGTACAATGTAGTCGGTCAAGTATTAGTGCCAGACGAGCAAAAAACAATCGAAAACGAGCTTATTAATCTGGCGGACAGACAGCAGGCGGATTTGATTTTAACCACTGGGGGCACAGGGTTTTCGCGGCGCGATATAACGCCCGAGGCAACGCTTGCCGTGGCGGAGCGTCAGGCCCCCGGAATCGCAGAGGCAATACGCTCCCATTCGCTAAAAATTACCAACCGGGCAATGTTTAGCCGCGCGGTGTCGGTTATTCGCGGCGGCACGCTGATTATAAATTTACCGGGCAGCCCAAAGGCCGTGGGCGAAAGCTTGGAGTATGTACTCCCGTTTCTAAAACACGGCCTTGAGATTTTGCGTGGTGATGCGCATGAATGTGGGGGATGAACATATGAAACCTAGTATCCGAATCCGCTTGGTCAAAGAAAAACCGTTTTATGGCCCGGGCCCGCATTTATTGCTACAGCTTACCCATGAAACGGGCTCTCTGCGGGAGGCCTGCCGCAATATGGGAATCTCCTACAGCAAGGGTAGAACCATAATAGCACGTTTGGAGCAGCAATTGGGCTTTCCCGTTATCGTAAGCCAGCAGGGGGGAAAGACCGGCGGCAATTCAGTCGTTACCCCAGAGGGCAAAGAGCTTATGCAAAACTATGCCGGGTTTATGGAGGAAATAAAAAAGCGCGTAGATGAAGTATTCACGCGCTATTTTACTTAGGGCGTGTTCCCGCACCCAGAAAATTTTTTGGTGCTTAAACCGCTTTATCCTCGAAATACTCGACAATATTTTCAACGTGGCCGGCACAGCGTTCCAAGTCTGAAAGCATATTAACAAAGGCGATTCCGCCACGCGGGTCGCTTTTTTCAGTTTTAAGACGCTTGACATGGTTTTTGGTGTACTCTTTGCACAGCTCATTAATTTCGTTCTTATACTCATTAATCCGCTGAATATGCTCCTCTGTGCGGACATCAAAGGCCTCTATTGTTAATGTCACCATTTTTACAACTTCGCTGCCAAGTGTGCTAAGCTCCGTCATAGCCTCTGGGGAGAGCCGCAGTTTTTTCTTTTTCTTTGTGCGAATGTCATAGGTGGCGATATTCTGAGCGTGGTCTCCGATTCTTTCTACGTCGGAGGCAATGTACAGGAGTGTGCTTAGTTTTTTCATGTCGGCAGCCGATTCCACATTTTGCAGTTCCATCAGCATGGAGGTAATCTGACGGTTAAGGAAATTAATCGACGACTCCCCTTCAAGCACACCGGCAACCCTTTCATCGTCGCCTGTGTGGAATGCGTCAAGGGCAAGCTCAAGGTTGATTAACGTCATGGTGCCCATGCGTTTGAGCTCATTGTAAGCTTGGTCGATAGCCACGGCGGGTGTTGTGCCGCTGTCGCTTTTAATGAAAACCAGATGCTTTGCGTCAACCCATTTTGTGCGCTTGGGTATAATCTTGTACATGAGTGCCGCCAAATGCCCGACAAAGGGCAGAAACATTAATGTCAGCCCCACCTTAAAGAAGGTATAGAACCAAGCCAGTTGCACCGCGTTATCGTCCCATGTATTTGTAAACCACCCCAAAACACCTGGGAAAACGTGAATCAGCACACCAAAAACAACACAGCCTATGGTGATAAAAATTAAATTTGCAAGTGCTGCGCGCTTACTTTCGCGTTTACCGGCAAAGGAGGCCAGCACCGCTGTAATGGTAGTGCCCGCACTGATGCCCAGCACTAAAAACGCGGCGGTGGTAAAGCTCAAATAAACATCACCATGCAAAATGGCAATCAGAATGCCTGTGGCCGCCGTGGAGCTTTGTATAACAGCGGTAAAAAGGAAACCCGCCAGCACCGCCAGAATCGGATTGGCAAAAGCGGTAAGCACCGACTGGAAGCCCGGCGTCTGGGCGAACATTCGCAGGGGGTCGCCCATTACCGAAAGGCCAAAGAACAGAATGCCCACGCCCAGCACTATAAACCCGGTATCCTTAACCACTTTTTTCTTCAGGAACAAATACATAACAAGGCCGAAGAAAATAAACAGTGGCGCGACAGCGGTTATGCCCGGGAAAGCAAACAGATGCGCGGTAAGAGTCGTGCCAATATGCGCGCCTATAATAATGCTGATGGCCTGCGCAAGAGTCATTAGCCCCGCATTAATAAACCCGACTGCCATAACCGATGTGGCCGTAGAGCTTTGAATGAGGACGGTGACAATGGCCCCGACTCCTATTCCAAGAAAGCGGTTGGATGTGGCGCGCTCAATTATCGTGCGCATACGGTTGCCGGCCAACTCCTCCAAGCCAACCATCATCATTTTCATGCCGTATAAAAACAGGCCCAAGCCGCCAAAAATCAAGAAAACATATTGAACATTAGTAGGGATGCTCATGCTTCGTCTTCCTTATCAGTCTCGACAGTTACAGTCTCGATTGCCACTGTCGCGCCTGTGGCCGCTGCGGCTGATAATGCTGCTTTTTTATCGGCCCTGCGCTCTTGAATAATGGGCACAATAACCGACAACACGGCCAAAGACAGGAAAATCAGCGTAAGAGGACGGGTGTAGAAGCTTTCTATGCCGTCTCTCATCATAGCTTGGCGGAAGTTCATTTCCATGATGCGCCCAAGCACTACACCCAGCACCACCGGTGCAACCGGATAATTGTACCGCTTAAACAGCCAGCCAATAACGCCAAAGCCAATTGTCATTCCCACATCCAGCATAGAGCTTCTGATAGCATAGCTGCCTATAATCGTAAACAGGAATATAAGCGTATAAAGTATGGGCTTTTTAATGTTGGTGGTGCGCACAAAAAGCTTTGTACCAAGGAAGCCTATAACCAACACGAAAAAGCTGGATATGAACATGGTGGCAAACATGCCGTACACAAGGTCGGGAGCGGTGGCAAAAAGCTCCGGCCCGGGGTTTAAGCCGTGAATCATAAGTGCCGCCATAAGAACCGCCACAGTAGGCGCGCCGGGTATACCAAGTGCCAGCATCGGCACCAGCGAGCCGCCGGTATTCGCGCTGTCGGACGCGCCGGAGGCGGCAACGCCCTCAGGCGCACCCTTGCCAAACTGCTTGGAATTTTTGCTGATACGTTTTTCAAAATCATAAGCTAGAAAAGAAGCGATGGCACTTCCCGCACCGGGCAAAATGCCGATTATAGTGCCCACAACGCTGGCTCTAAGCATGGACCATTTCAATTTCCAATAGTACAGCATGTTGGGGTACACATAGGTATGCTTTTCAAATTTTTGGTCAGTTACTTTATAGTTTTCAATATTGTGGAAAAGCTCACCCAGCGCGAACAATCCAATCATTACCGGCATCAAGTGGATACCGTCAAACAATCGAACCACGCCAAAGGTGAAACGCGGGAAGCCAAGCATTGGGTCCGTACCCATGGTGTTGATTAGCAAACCAAAAAGTACGGCAACCAGTGCCTTTGGCCAGTTTTTTCCGCCCAGTGTAGCAACAGTCGCAAGACCCAGCACACACAGCGCGAAGTATTCCGCAGACCAGAAGTTAAGGGCCCACCGTGCCATAGGCGTCGCAAACAAGACCAAAATTACCGAGCCGAACACACCGCCCACAAAGGAAGACCAAAGCAAAATACCAAGTGCCTCGCCTCCCCGCCCGGATTTTGACATGGGATAACCGTCAAAAAGGGTGGGCACGGAAGACGGCGTACCCGGCGTGTTGATAGTCACCGCCGGTATACATCCGCTATAGTTGCCGCCTTTGTAGCAGCCAAGCAGTAATGCCATGGCGTTTATGGGATTCATTGTGAAAGTAAAAGGCAATAAAAGGGCAACTGCCATGGAAGTTGAGATTCCGGGGATGGTGCCGAGTATAATGCCCACAACAACGCCCACAAAAACCATCAACAGCGGCATAAGCGCAAACATGACACCCATGCCAGCGGCTAAATTACTAAGAAGCTCCATTTGTCGTAAGCCCCCTAACCTATAATATTCTCTATAATACTGCCGACAGGCAGCCTAACACTTAACAGCCTTGCAAAAACCAAATATGAAAACACAATCCAGCCCGCGGGTACCGCGATAAGCTCAACCTTGTTGCGCGAGCCAAGTATCCACATAACAGTAACAATAAACAACGCCGAGCTAATGTAGTAACCGATGAAATTAAACAGGCCGACACTAATCACCAGCACGGTAAACACAATGGCTATAAGTCGCATATTTCCCCATTTTGGGTCAACTTCTTCTTTGTTTCGGAAGATGGGGATTAGGGTAAGTACAATAACAGGCAGCAACGAGTAAAACCACAGACGCGGAATCGTGCTTCCGGGGGTCATGCCGACCAAGATTCCCCTAGGCACGGGAAAAGTGTACGTAATAAAATAAAATACAAGGAAAACCCAAAAAATCCCCGCCAAGACCATCAGCTGGCCTCTATAGGGGTGTAGTCTCTTGACAAGCTGAATAACCCCAAGTATCAAGCCTAAAAAAACAGCCAGCAACAGAAAATGAAGCGGCAAAGCCAATTCTTCAAACCATGTTCCAATTGTCGTAAAAAGCTCCGTCAAACCAAAGCCCTCCTTTGGCATCCTTCGTTACGATACAGCACAGGCGGCTTTTTGAGCCGCCCGTGCTATTTTCGTATATTCGAGAGATACAAAAAATTTAATCTAACATGCCCAGATATCTTAACCAGTATTCAGTTATATCCATGGTCTCTTGAATGACTTCTCTAAACTCTTGGGTGAATACTGCTGTTGGGGCAATAGCATTGCCTGCGTTGTATTCTACCCATTCTGGGTTTTGAGCAACAAGATAGATAAGTTGTTGGAACCATTGAATCATTTCTGGCGGTGTGCCTCTTCTTACTGCATAACCACGCCACATGTGCATGTCGTTAAGTTGAGGGAAGCCAAGTTCTGCAAAAGTGGGGGAATCTTCAAAGCCGGGCATACGCTCGGGGGAAGCAATTGCGGCTACCCACAAGTCGCGGCCTGCTGTGTCAAATGGATTACCCATTTGCACATGAGCTTCGCCACCAAGTACGGCTGCCGCACCAAGGGGGCCGGACTCGAAAGGAATAGCCGTGCCGGTTACGCCGGTGGCTTGCCATGTAAGCAAAGCTTCAAAGTGTTTGTTTCCGCCTAGCATTGGAACGGCCCAAATTTGTCCGCCGTCCAATTCTCTGGCTTGCTCAAGAATACCGTGGAAGTCCATACCTGCGTCGCGGGCTTCGTTTGTGATGATAATAGCAGCAGGGTCTCTTTGGATTTTGGCAATCCAGTAATACCCGTCAATGTACTGCTCTAAGGGCCAACCGTGGGCAACAGCATTGTTTACGTTAGACATTGCTGCACCGAAGATTGTGTATCCGTCCGCGGGGCGGCTCAAGGCTTCTGTGGAGGCGAGACGGGTTGCACCGCCGGCCATGTTTTCTACGATTAAAGTAGCATCGGTATAGTTGCGCATTGCAATGTCAATAAGCAAACGTGTGGCTACGTCCATACCGCCGCCGGGTGCTACGTGGGTCAAAATGGTAATGGGGCCGGTGGGCTGCCAGATGGAAGCCAGATGCTCTTGTGGGGTCATATCTGGTGGTGGTGGTTCTGGTGTGGCAACCGGCGCAGGTGCAGGTGCGGGGGCTGGAGCCGGGGGTGGTGCAGGTGCGGGGGCCGGCGCAGGTGCCGGAGCCGCAGGCTCGTTACCGCCACAACCGGTAAGTGCCAGCGCGACGGAAAACAGCAGAATTGCAAACAGTGAAACTAAGGTCTTTCTCATAATCTTCCTCCTTGTTTTTCCTTATTTTTTTGCAAACATATCAAAAGCCATTCCGTGCCTTAGGCCGCGGTCGCTGATGGTCAGCTTATCCACGCCTAGGCGGCTGATGATTACCTTTAAAATGCAGGCCCCGGCCAAAATAACATCGGCGCGTTTGGGCTGCAAGCCTACAATATCCTTGCGTTCTTCGATGGTTCTTGAACTGTAAGCTTCGATTTGTTCTTCCACGTCGGTCAGCGTAAGCGTAGAGCCTTGAATCACATCCGGGTCGTACTTGGCCATTTTGTGTTTTACGGCACCCATGCTGGTTACGGTTCCGCCCATGCCCACAAGCTGTGACACGTTGCCGCAGACATCATTTTCGGCAAAAACGCTGTCAATTTCTTGGATGGCGGCACTAACGTCCGATTTCGAAACGGGGTCTGCCTTAAAATATTTTTCCGTAATACGGATAGCCCCCAAATCTACGCTAAACCGTTTACTTACCGCTTTGCACTCACCAAAAACAAATTCGGTGCTGCCGCCGCCGGTGTCAAAAATGGCAAGTTTTCCGTCTTGAAGGGGGAGGCCGGAAAGCACGGCCAAATAGGCCAGTCTGGCTTCTTCCCCGCCCGGAATGACGGAAAGCTGAATACCGCTGGTTTCCTTGACAAGCTTTACAAACTCATCTGTGTTTTTTGCATTGCGCAACGCCATGGTTCCGACGCATACAATCTCGTCAGCCCCGTTTGCGCGGGCTTTTTCCGCAAACCTGGATATGGCTTCGCTGTTACGCCGCATTGCCTCGGTGCTTATTACCCCGGTTTCGCGTAGGCCCTCGCCCAAGCGGACAATGTCGTTTTCATCTATTACGGCTTGAACTGTGCCGTCCTGTCCGACTTCGCCCAAAAAGAATTTGATGGAATTAGACCCTACATCTATTATTGCTTTTCTGCTCATAAGGGTACCCCAACAGCAGTTTTCATGGCGTTAATATAGTTGATATTTTCAAACCCGGCAAGGCTGAGCTCGCGCACAGTGGCTATTACATTGGCCGGGTCAGTGTGCTCCACACAAATGGTGCGCATGGGAACCCCGTTAAATTTTGTTTCGGCAATTTCCACGGTGGCATTGTTTATTTCATATGCCTGACGCTCTTTGTAAACATCTACGATGCACAGTTGCTCGCAGGGGATAACCAACTCCTCCAGAAACTCTGTGTAGGTGTAAATGTCCCTCTTAAACTCCGGTATCGTTACCTTGAAAAAGTCGCGGAACAAAACCTCCAGCTTTTCCTTAGAGATGGGGCAACCCTCTTTCATTGCCGGATACCATTGCTCGAGCTTGTCGCCGTTTACCTGCTTCAAGGTTTTGATATCAATTAAATCGTCGCGAATTTTTACATTTTCGTTGCTTGCTTTTGACAATATATACTTCTCTTCGCTCTTCTTGAACCCCCCCTTTTCATGCCGATTAATTTTTTCTTCCGCCTCACCAAACTCTTGGCCAAACGTGCGCCATTCCCATCGTGGTATAATCACAAGCAATCCTCCTTCACAGGTGTTCAGTAACTTTGCACAATTATACAATAATATAATGCATAAATTTAGGCAATAGACTAAATTTTGTGAAGTTCACAGGTAAAAGGCTGTGGGATGCAAAAAGTGCACTTAAAAGCGAAGAAAGACACTTCCAGTTTAGGAAGCGTCTTTCTTTAACAGGCCGTTAGACCTTTTAATTGCCACGAGAATCAGGTGGGGTGACAGTTCCCACATCTCCTAACTTCTTATGGGGGGCGACGGCCGCCCGTTCCGTCCTCCGATTCTCAATACAGTATATCCGCCTCAACTATAATCTATGCCTGTCCTTGTGTCAATGCCTTTAGAGTGCCGTTGGCAATGAAGCTATCTACCTTGGCGCGGTTTCGGGTAAAGAGTGAGCGGGCAAAATATTTACCGCTCTGGGAAACCCGGACGGCAACCTTACCAAGTTGGATTTCATTCATTTTCTACACGCCCCCACAAAGTATTTGCAAATAATATCATTTATAACAAAAGCGGCACAAGGATTTTTCCTCGTGCCGCTTTGCTTTTTTGGTGCTTGTTACGTTTTACAGGATAATTTCAATCTCTCTTGTGTCGTCGTTGAAAATGACGGTTGCGCCGAAGAATTCTGCTACGAAGCGTAGGGGCAGCATCATTCGGCCGTCCTCAATGAAAGCGGGGACATCCATTCCGGGCATCATTTGGCCGGGGGCGAGGATGAGCTCTTGGCCGTTTAGGACAATTATTGCCCTGTGGTTGTGGGTATCCCACTGCACATCCGCGCCAAGGCTTTCGGCTACGAAACGCGCCGGAATCATTGCGCGGCCATCAGCATTATCGGGTAGTGCGCCCATATTGGTGATGGTGCCATAGACTGCGTCCACGATAATCGGGGAGTCCAGAGCCATGCTGACTCTGCGGAGGTTGGGCACGTAGACTATTTCCAAAAGCCCTGTATAAAGGACGGTGTCAATTGAAAACTGTCCTGTTTCCGGGTCAAACGTGCCGCCAACGGGGATGCCGTCAATCAATAGCACGATGCGGGCGGGGTTGAGGTCTTCGATGTCAAAGCCGGACATATCCACGGTAATAGTGTATGGTATGCCAACACTCTCTACCTCTTCGCCGTCACGTATTATGGTTATTTCGGCTGTTACGAATACTTGAACGTCATCGTCGCCCGGTTCTTCGCCGTCATCGTCGTGGACGGTTTCGGCAATGCGTACGATGAAGCTGCTGCTTTCATCTTCCAGCAGAGCGTCTAGGAAATCAGATGATATCGTCACCGTTACGGTTCCGCTTACGATATCAAGGGCTGCTTCGGCTTCAACCAAAATTTCAATGGTTTCGGCAGAAAGAAGCACATCGTCAACGCCCTCTGGCAGTGTGATTACTATGACAGGCTCGTCGTCTTCGCCTAATTCGTCCAACTGGTCGAGAACATCCTCGTGGTTTTCTTCTTCCGTTGGTGGCGGCGGGGCTGGTTCGTCATCGGGTGTAACCGCCGTTGGTGGTGGTGTCACGACGGGGCCGGCTCCTGCGCCATTGTCGGGGACATGACCTGCGACGGGGGTGCATGTGCAATTTGCCAAGCCGCATCCTGTACCGGGCCTACGGCAAGCATTGGCGTCACATTCGCAAGTGCGCGCGTATCTAGCCAAAACCGTTGATGTTCTAAGGCCGCTTCTGGGTTCAAGAATATCTAGGTATTCAAGCAGTTCTTGAAGCTCTGCACGTACTGCATAAACTTCCTCGACAGTTGCGTCTTCGAACGAGACTGACGCCTCAACGATGTATTCAATGCCGGTGCCGCATTCGGTTCTTAGTGGCATTACTTCAATGGTAAGGCCGATGTTGTCTGGGGTGCTCCATCCTATGGGGCTTCTGTTGTCATATCTTCTGTAGATAACGGGGCCGTGAGCCACAACGCGCTCAAGGTTTTCCAGATACCACTCGAGGCTTGAGATGTTGACGGCATTAATCAGCGCGGTTGGAATGTAGGTTGCCAGCAACTCCCTTGCAAACTCCTCTGTGGGAAGGGGATTGGTGATTATATCAGTGACGGGGCCTCTGTTATCGCCGATTCGTGCGTATGACAGCTGTGCAGGGGAGTGTGTCAAAGACAGCACCGCAGAGTCGTAACTCCAGTCAACCTCAAAATCCCAGCCGCTACCAAAGCCTTGCGAATAGGCAATGTCCATTGCGGCCTGTATCGACTCTTCAGAAACGGGGCCTACGAGGGGTATTCTGTTTCTGTAAGTCACTTGGAAGGGGTTGGGCTGCCAGTCTCTGTGACGGACACGGTTAATCCAGCCGTACTGGCTGAAAACTTGGTCTGGCGTATCCATCCACTGGATGGTGAGTATACGCTCGCGGCCGGGTAGTCCACCGGTTGCTGCGGTGCCCGCGCCGCCAAGTAGCAATTCGCGGTAATGAAGCCTAAAGCCGCCGCAATCGTAAAGCACCCGTGAAGCGTCAAGCAGAAACGCTATTTCAAAGTCCATTTCCAATGGTGGCAATCCCGGCTCTTCGGTAAGCACCGTAGCCCATCCGTACACAGTGTTGTCGTGAACGGAAGTTGCCGTTATGAATAAGGTGCAATAAGTTTCATCGGCAGCTATAGTTAATAGGCCAGTGTCGCTGAGGGTTGTGCCTGTTACCCCACCATCCAAAAGCCATGTTACGGCGGTATTGGTCACGCCGCCTACCGTAACAACATCTGCCGTAAACTGCTGAGTTTGCCCCGGTTCTACTACCTCAAATCTGGGGTCAACCACTACGCCAAGGACGGCCGGTGCCGGAGGCGTATCATGTGAGCTGAAGACAATGTTGTTAATGGAAGTGTTGCCGCCTGCCACGGGCAAGTCTGGCGCATGGTCGGAACGTCTTAGATTGCTTGCAATAAAGACTTTGATTTGTACAGTTGCCTGGTTGTTTACAGTAGCGGGCAGCGGAACATCAACAAAGGTGTCTCCTCTGCCATCAGGGTGCTCGTTAAAAACCAGCTCACGTACACCAATATCTCTCCATGGCCCTGTTGTTCCCAGCCGGTAAGCCAATCCAAATTCGGCGGGGCCGTTATTGCTTGAGGATTGCTGGGCAGAGAATGTGATATTGCTGTGGCCTAAAGTGCTGAGAGTGATTTGGAAGCCTGCTGAATTGTTTGCGGTGGTTGCTTCCACGGGGGTCGGAAACCATCCGGAGGCATTGTTTGGAACGTTAATCATATTTCCTGTACCCAAGGTCGCCCGTAGGCCTCCGGCATAGAAAAACTCAAGCATTGATGTATCTCTTGCGGCACCATGAGTGGCGCGCAAGTACAATGCACCGGCTGTAAAGGTGGCTGAAGTATGATTCCAAGCCAAAAAGACCGCCTCATCCGGTGCATAAACCGTAACCTCTGCGGTGGCATACATGCTGGTGGTCGCTACGGAAGTTGCCCTTACGGTCAGGGTGTCAGCCGTTTCATTGGCAGCTACAGTTAGTAGACCGGTGTTGCTGTTGATGTTCGTACCGGATGCTTCGTTGCCGGTTACGCTCCAAGTTACGGTGGTGCTAAGCGCGGAACCGGTTGTTCCTACCACAATAGCGTTTCCTTGGAATGGCTGAGTCGTACCCACCGCCACTTCCGCAGTTCTGGGAGAAACTACTACACCGGCAACAGTGTATGGTATTTCAATAGCCTCTCCACTGAAAACGACATTGTTAATAGATGTGTTGCCGCCATTCGGGGCCAATGAAAGCACGCCGTCAGAACGTCTGGCTCTGCTTGCGACATAAACTTTTATTTGCACAAAAGGTTGATTAAACGTAGTGCTGGGTAATTGGACATTTTCAAAGGTGTTTGTCATCCCAAATCCGGGGCCGTCACTAACAAGAATGGTGTTTGCCCAGCCGGGGCCAAATGAAGTCCATGACCCTGTTGTGTTAAGCCTGTAAGCTAATCCAAAGTCACGCGGCCCGTTGTTACTTGAGCCTTGTTGGGCGGAGAACGTAATGTTTTCCTGACCCAAGGTGCTGAGGGTAAACCGCCAGCCTCCCGCGTTGTTCGCGTTTATAGCACCATCACCGGCAGGGAACCATCCGGCTGCAACGCCTGGCGCATTGACTGCTGCCCGGTTAGCGTGGCCAAGCTCTGCCACTTCTCCATTGGCATAAAAAAATTCCAGTGTTGTTAAAGCAGCTGTCGCCCCGGATGTTGCAGGCCAGTTGTACACATTGGATGCGGTGGGATTGGTATAATTCCAAGCCAAAAATACCTCACTGCTTATACTTGCAGCGATTATTCCGGCAAAGCCGCTTTGTATAACTGGTGCAAGTGAATAGTCACCTTGCGGGGGTGGGCAACATTGGTCAGAAGGTAGAACTTGCTCTTCTGTTTGTCCGTAGTTGTCTTGTTTAGGAGGATAAGTGCTTTCCTTGGTATAATCCCCCTGGGTGTGGTCGCCATCCTCAATGTAGTAGCCTTGTTCGGTATAGGCGTTTCCGTAGCCATTTTCATAGCCGTAAACCCCGGCCGAAACCGGTACGACCCCGAACACCATCAAAAGAGAAAGTGCCAGCGCAATGAATTTTTGCATTTCTTTCTTTATTGCCATAATTAAAATCCTCCCTGTCTCCTTTTATTTTGTTTGATTGTTAAAATGCAGCTTATTTTGTCACTTTTGTTCAGATTTTCCTAATCCTCCTATCTGTCATACATTAACTTTGCACAATTAAACGATAATATAATGTGCTAATACTGGCAATAGATTTTATTTTGTTAAGTTCACAGGGAAAAGGTTGTGACAGGTAGCGTCAAATAAAAAAAGCCACCAACCATGCACATATACTGCATCTTGGCTGGTGACTCAAATATGGTATGCCATTATTGCTTCGTTCATGTCTTGATAATTGCACACAATTGTGGGATAATAATGCCACAAAGGAGAGTGGTCTTATGCCGCAAATTATTCCAATCCGTGATTTGAAAAATACTGGCGCAATTTCTCAAATGTGCCAAGAATCCCGCGAACCCATTTATGTCACCAAAAACGGTTATGGTGATATGGTCATCATGAGTATGAAAATGTATCAAGAAAAATTATTCATGCATGACATCTACAGCAAACTTGCCGAATCCGAAGCGGATGTTGCCGCCGGACGCGCCCAAAACGCAAAGGATTCCCTTCAGCGGTTAAAGGAAAAGCACAATGTATAGAGTTGATATTTCCGATGATTTGGATGCACCTCAAGCCTTGTTAGCTTCACGATATTTCTTCAGAGCCCTTATCTCGTTAGGGTCAAGGTCAAGCCATTCCATATCCTCTAACCCATCAATTTTTTCAATAGCGAGGGCATTCATATTAGCTACATCTTCCGGGCTGTAGTGAATCCGTACCGTATAGCCGTATTTTTTTATTTTGTCGGCATAAGGATTTTTGCGTGCGCTTGAAAAATCAGTAATTGCCGGAATGTCGCTATAATCTATTGCTCTGTCTTTTTCGTTCATTCTACACCTCTTTTCTGAGACTTTAGATATTATACTCATTATAACAAGACGGCACATCACCGTCAAAGCAGATAAACGAACGGGTCTCCACAAAAGCAAAGCTCTACTGGCTGGAAAATACTATGCCCCTTTTCACATTGCTTCTCAAAAACCGATGTTTTACCGCAAGCAGGGCAGTTGAGTATATTTTGTTGAGTTCCTTTTTTCTAGGATTTATGATATGAAGGGTGGGTTAGATGCAAGACTTGATTATTTACAAAGACCTCATAACGGAAATCAAGACCCTTATTTACAGGCGGCAGTACGAAGCCATGAAAGCTGTAAATAAGGAATTGATTAACCTTTATTGGGAAATTGGCGAGGAAATTCATAACCAACAGCAGGAAAAAGGTTGGGGGAAATCAATCGTTGAAGTTTTGGCGAAAGAACTCCAACTTGAATTTCCCGGCGTAAAAGGATTTTCAGCAGGCAACTTGTGGCGTATGCGTAATTTTTACTTGAATTATCACGAAAATGAAAAACTCGCACCATTGGTGCGAGAAATTAGCTGGAGCAAAAATATCATCATCATGGAGCGTTGCAAGGATTATTTGGAACGTGAATTTTACATTAAGGCTGTTCGGAAGTATGGCTGGACGAAAGATGTTTTGACGAACAACCTTGAGAATAAAGCCTATGAAAAATACTTGCTGAACCAAACAAATTTTGACGATACTGTTCCCGAAAAATATCGCCAGCAAGCAAAATTGGCAGTCAAAGACGATTATAATTTTGACTTCCTCGAAATGGGGCTTGAACACAGAGAAGCAGAATTGGAAGCTGCTTTAGTGAAAAATATTAGAGCGTTTTTGAGGGAAATCGGCGAAGATTTTGCTTTTATTGACAGCCAGTATCACTTGGTCGTTGACGATACAGATTTTCATATTGACTTGCTTTTGTTCCATAGGCGATTGCGTTGCCTTGTAGCCATAGACCTTAAAATTGGTAAATTTGAGCCGGAGTACGCAGGAAAGATGCAATTCTACCTTACCGCATTAAATGAAACAAAGAAGTTGCCGGACGAAAATCCGTCAATCGGAATTATTATATGCAAAGGCAAGAGCCGTACCATCGTTGAGTACGCGCTGAAAACCGCCGATGTGCCGATAGGCGTTGCGACATATGGTATGTACAACATCCTGCCTGATAACTTGAAAGACCTATTGCCTACCCCCGATGAAATAGCTGGTAGGCTTGAAGTATTGAATGATTTATCATGAATAACCATAATCCAATCCCCTGCAAGTAAAAGTTTAAGACAAGTTATATAGTTTGATATTTATGGTATTCAAGCGTTTTTTTTGAAACTACCTTGACAGCACAGATGCTATGTAGGACAAGATTATGCAAAATTGGTGTAACTCTGTTAAATGGTAATATAATGTAATACAGGGGAAAGGTTGTGAATGTATGTACACACATTATTTCCGGTACTTTGAAGAAATTGCGAGGGAAAGAAGCTTTACCAAGGCGGCAAAAAATTTGCATATATCACAGCAAAGCTTAAGCGAGTATATCAAGCGTTTGGAGGAGCGTTATGGTATTCAGCTTTTTAGGCGCAAGCCAAAGTTGCACCTGACTCATGCCGGGGAGCTGCTTTTGGAATATATAAGCCGGTCTCTTTACCACGAAGAGCGGCTGCTGGCGGAATTTAGCCATATTCGTTCTCAGCAAAAAGGAAGAATACGGGTGGGAGTCACGCCCACCCGCGCGCCCATATTCTTCCCTCTAATATACTCTAGGTTTAACGAGCTTCATCCTCTTGTGGAGCTGTCTCTAAGAGAGGACCATACCACGAATCTAATAAAAGACCTTATGGACGGCAAAATTGATTTTATAATAGGCTTGGACGATACAAGCACTTCGCAAAACCGCATACTCACATCAACAACCCTTTTGCAAGACAGGAAGCTGTACTTCCTTGCGTCGCGAAAGCTTCTTTTCCAATACGAGTTTCCCGAGCAACGAATGGAGGCAGCCCTCGCGGAGGGAGTTCGGCTTGATGAAATTCAAAATATTCCCATTATCCTAAATCCCGGCAAATCCCAAATTCACTCCCAAATTATGCAGGAATATATTAAACTCAGGGCAAAGCCTAATATCGCTGTCGAATCCAGCAATGTGCTGTCCTTGCTGCCTTTATGTAGTGCCGGTAATGCGGGGATGTTTATGTCACAAACCATTCTGCGTCATACCGCAGCGCATTATTCCGGCGCGCTAAACAATGTCTTGGCTTTTCCGGTACAAAATATACTAATCAATTGCGACATTGCTCTTATACACTTTTGCGACAAACCTATATCTGTTCACTTTAACGATTTTATCGAAATCACCAAAAACATCTTTGCGGAATACCACTCGCTTATATCCCGCTGACCTCCAGAAAGCTTTTGAGCAGATTTATACATACATCTTTTCTGTATTCAATCCCGACTCTGCCTCTGGTGGGGACAATGGCGTCGCCTATGGCCTGGATGTAATCCCCCCGCAGTTTTTTGGCTTCCTCTATTGTTTTTCCGATTAGCATATTGTCAATCGTGTCAAGGCGGATTATTACATCGCTTACCGCGCCGAAAGCGGTGGCGTTGTTTTGAATCACGCCGTTTTTTATGTCCATTATCCCGGCGAAGGATACCCGCGAAATTGCCAGGGCTTTCCTTGCGCCCACTTTTTCGTGATAATAATTCTCCAAGCCGTGCTTGGGCATTAAAATTTCGATAATCAGCTCATCGGGGTTGAGGTTCAGCTTTTTGCGGCCAAGATAAAAATCCTTGATGGGCACAATTCTTTCGGAGTCCGCGCTGGCCAGCCGCAGTTTTGAATCCGTAACCATACATATTAGCGCGCTGTCGGCCTTGGCCGAGCCGTTGCCGATATTGCCGCCGATGCTTCCCATGTTGCGCACGGCCGGCGCACCGATTTGTCTACATGCCTGCTTGAGAATCATGGGCGACAGCGGGTTTTTTATGATTTCCGTAAAAGTACAGGCCGCCCCAAAGCGGATAAACTCCTCATCCTCTGCGATATTTTTCATTTCGGGGACTTGGTGCAAAAAAAGATAGCTTTTATTTTCATCCGCTTCCACCATTAAATCAGTGCCCCCGATATAGGGCACAAAAGTGGAATCCTTGCGCAACTCAAGCGCGTCCCGAAGTGATTTGGCGATAATCCCCTTTACCATAACCCACTCCCTTCCTCGGCCGCTATTTCTATGGCCTTTACAATGGAATTGTAACCCGTGCAGCGGCATAAATTGCCGGAAATCCCCTCTCGGATTTCCTCTTCCGTGGGATGCGGGTTTGAAGCAAGCAAACTTTCCGACGCCAGCACCATGCCCGGAATGCAAAAGCCGCATTGCACAGCGGAAACCGATTCGAATGCCTTATCCAGCGCGGCGAATTTTTCAGTCTTGCTATAACCCTCAATGGTTGTAACTTCCGCGCCGTTTACACGTCCCATGGCTACAAGACATGAATTTACCAGCTCACTGTCCATGATTACAGAGCAAGCCCCGCATTCGCCTTGCTTGCAGCCGATTTTTGTGCCGGTAAGCTGTTTTTCACCGCGTAGATACTCCACCAGCCGCATCGATGGGTTGCCGGTGTATACAATCTCGCTGCCGTTCAGCTTAAATCTGATTTCGTTTGCCATACTAAATGCCCCCTTTACGGCGTAATACGTCCATTACGTCTTCCGCCAAAAACGGAATTTTATGCAAGTTCACGCCCAAGGCGTTCTGAATTGCCTCTGCAACTGCCGGCGCACCGCCCACATGCGGCAATTCTCCCGCGCCCTTCGCGCCGTATGGCCCAAGGGGGAAGTCCTCGACATGGAGTTTTACCTGCATATTCGGCACGTCAACAGCCGTGGGGATTATATAGTCACTGAAATTATTGTTGCGGATATAACCCTTGTCGGCGGTCATTTTCTCCATCATGGCGTATCCAATGCTTTGAAGGAAACCGCCCTCCATTTGCCCGATGACAATGTTTTCGTCAATGGGTGTGCCTGCGTCGAAGCTGCCCCACGCCCCAAGGATATCTATAAATCCCGTGTAAGTGTCAATTTCCACTTCGACGGCGTTGACCGCCCAGGAATATGTGGGGTAGGCATCCCCACGGAAAGCCGGCATTTCGAAGGGAATCATATACTCCGGGTGCTTGTAATGCTCTTCGATTAGCTGTTCTTCGCCGTCGCGCCATTCGGCTTTTAGCCGGATTGCCGCCCGTCTTAGCAATTCGCCCACGGTCATAACCGAACGGGAAGCAACCGTCGGGCCGGAGTCGGGCACTCGTGCCGTGTCTGGTGGCACCAGAATTACGCGCTCCGGCGGCAGGCCCAGCTCCTGTGCCACAATTTTAATAAAAGCAGTGTTCACACCCTGTCCCATTTCCGTGATAGCGGTAAGGATTTCCACATTATCGTCCCGGTCTTTGCGCAATTGAACCACAGCCTTGATTAAATCCCGCTCGCCGTTGCCCGTGAAGCCCGCGCCGTGATATACCGCCGCTAGGCCGATGCCCCTGCGGAAACGCCCGGACTGGTTTTTATACGCTTCTTTTTTGGAATAATAACCGCTGGCCTCCGTGATGTCCTTTACCATGGCGGGAATGGGCACGGGGAAGTGGAATCTTCCGCTGGTGGAGGTTAAATCATTGTGTTTTGCCACATGCTTTAATTTAAAATCTACCGAATCCATTTGTAAATCCTTGGCAATATGGGTCATCAGCATTTCGATTGCGAAAAACACCTGCGGGCCGCCAAAGCCACGGAACGCGCCGTTTGGCACGGTATTGGTCTTGCGTGCTTGGCCGCGAACCTTTAGATTTGGCACATTGTAAACTCCGCCACAGCCGATAATACCCCGCTGCAAAACAACCATGCTCATGGTGGCATAAGCTCCCGCGTCGTATAGCACATCAATTTCCAAAGCCGTAACCTGCCCGTCTTTTACGGCAGCTTTGTAATTGCAAAAAGAAGGATGCCTCTTGCTGGTTCCCTCGATGTCCTCATGACGGTCAAAGACGACGCGCACGGGTTTTTTGGTTTTATAAGCCGCAACGGCCACTTGGCAGCCTAAAATTGAGGGGAAATCCTCCTTGCCGCCAAAGGCCCCGCCGATTACATCCTGGGTAACGCTTACATTCTCCGAAGAAAGCCCCGTGGCTTTCATAACCGCACGATGTACAAAGTACGGACATTGCAAAGAGCCCCGCACATACATTTTGCCGTCCTTAAATTCCGCAATAATCCCATTGGTTTCTAAATACATATGCTCTTGCAGGCCCGTCTCGAAATCCTCTTCGTAAATTTTGTCCGCCTCCGCAAAGGCTTTTTCTGCGTCGCCTTTTTCGTATCCGAAGTCAAAAAAAGCTACATCGGATTTGCGCGGGTCAAAAACCGGCTCAAGCTCCTCATAATCCACTTCGATTTGTTTTAGCAATATGTTTACCTCGCGTTCATCCGTCCCCGCCAGCACTCCTATGACGTCGCCGATATGCTCCGCGATTTCTTCCACAAAAACAGGGTTGTCGTCCAGTATGATGTGTACCTCGTTGTCGCCGGGGACGTCGTTTTTGTCAATGAAAAAATATCCCTCCGGCAAAACCGGCAGCTTTACACCAAGCACCCTCGCCCGGGCCTTTGTCGAACGCAGCATCCGTCCGAATAATAAATCATCGGTGGGATGGTCGCCCACGTACACTGCGCTGCCGGAAATCTTTGCCGCATGGTCCCGCTTGGGCACCGATTTACTAATGGCTTTCATATGTCTCCCCTTTCATTTTTTAGATGATTTGGTACAACCTTTTTCCGCGTACATATTTTGCGTTAATCATGCTATTTTCAAAAAGGTAAATCATTCTTGAAATTCGGGCTTCGACAGAGGACGCGGTTGACAAAACCGGCAAAGAGCTGTCGTCAATTACAAGGGCATCGAATTCGTATCCGTCGTCGAAGCTGCCAACCTTGCCGAAGAAGCTTCCACCGCCGAGGGTTCCCATATAAAAGGCCTCGCTTTCCGACAATGGCGCGTCGCCCGATTCAGCCAGCACGGAGTAAAGCTTTGACACATGAATGGCATCGCTCATCGCGCGGAAAATAGATGTGTGACAGCCCGCGCCCACATCGCTTCCAAGCCCGATGTACATTCCCTTTTGCAAAAATCTGCGGATGGGAGCGATGCCGGAGGACAGATTAGCATTTGACTGTGGGCAATGGGCTATATACACGCCGTTTTTCTTTAGCAGTGCCTCTTCCGCACCCTCGGACCATACGCAGTGAGCCATAACCGTGGGCGTGCCCTCTCCTCCAAAAAGCCCGAAGCTGTCATAGGCCTCCCCATATGAGCCCGCGTTGGGGAAAAGCTCTTTAACCCAAGCGATTTCGCCTTTGTTTTCCGAAATATGGGACTGTACTGGAAGTTTGTACTCCCGCTGTAATTCCCCCAAACCGCGCAAAAGTTCTTCAGAACAGGTGGGAAGAAACCGCGGGGTAATGATGGGCTTGGTATTTACAAAGGCGTCTTTGGTGGCCTCAATCCAAAACTTGGTATCCTCAAAGGCCGCCTGCGCACTTGACTCACGAAGAATCTCCGGGCTGTTTCGGTCCATATTGACCTTTCCCACCAGCGTGACAAGGCCGGATTTTTCCAGCTTTTCCATCAGAAGCACGGTGGCGTCTGTATGAAGGGTCGCGTAGATACAGGCTCTTGTTGTCGCACCAATCCGCAAATCCTCAACAAAGGCGTCATAAGCTTTATCAGCGTAGTCAAGCTCCGCGAACCTCGACTCCTCCGGAAAAGTATGGGTCTCCAACCATCCCAACAGTTCCATGTCCAAGCCCAAGCCCCGGAATGCGTATTGAGATGCGTGTATATGCAGGTCGGTTAAGCCCGGGATAATTAACTGATTCTCATACTCGCTGACGGGAAAGGAGTTGTATTTTTCCGGTATTTTTTCAAAAACGCCTCTCGACACGCCGTTTTCGCATACCAAATAGCCGTTTTTAACGGCCTTGAGTTTTTGCGGCGTCTCGCTGTAGCAAATATCCCCTTTTAAAATGAAGTTCACCTTCAACATGCTCCCTTCACGACGACAAGGTCATCATATCCCATAAGCCGGCGGGGAGGGTTTTGCCATCGTGATAATCGGCGGTTTTGCCGTCCAAGCGCAGGCGGAAACCTTTTTCAACGGCGAAAAAGCCGGGGTTTTCGCTGTCTTCGAAGTCTTCGGCGTTATCAAAAAGCGTAAGCTTATCCTTGTATGGCGCGCCCTCATATGGACAGAATACCGCGCAGTTGCCGCATTCGTTGCATAGGGCATCCAAGTGTATAACCTGACTGCCGCCGCCTATTTCAACAGAAATATTGGCTCTGTTGGGGCATACATCTACGCAACATTCGCAAATTGTGGCGCATTCCAAGCAACGCTCGGATTCGTGCCGGCAATTATATTTGAGAACCCCTTTTTTGTCCTCTACCGATGTTTTGTCCGGGCTTATATTTAATGCCGCGTATTTATCAAAAGCTTCACCGGTAATCGCTTCCGCGCATTTGATGGCGTCTCCGATTGCCTCGGCAACGGTTGCGGCACCGCGCACGGCGTCACCGATTACATATACGCCGGGTTGCTGGCTTTCCATTGTATCCACGTTGACGACTACATCGCCCCGGTCGTCAACGGTAAGTCCAAGACGCCCGAGCAGCTCCCCGTCGTTGTAACTGCCTATGGCGGCAATTACTGTGTCTGTAGGAATGTCTGTGGTTTTTCCGGTTGATGTGACACGTTTTAATATCGGGTCGGAAATTGTGCGTTCGCAGATGAGCTTGCCGTCCTTTAGGCTAAGGGGTAAAAGTAATTCGCAAAATTCAATTTTATCTTCCTCGGCATATTTAAATGACGACGGGTCGGCAGGCATTTCCTTCAAGGTGCGGCGATATACAATGGACACTTTTTTTACGCCTTTAACACGCTTTGCGGCACGGGCCACGTCAATTGCCGTGTCACCACCGCCTACAACCGCCACGTTTTCGCCCAAGTGTATTGTGTTCTTTTTAAACTCCTCCAAAAATGCAAGAGCGTCAAGGGCTTCGCCGTTCTCCAGTTTAACTTTCCCGGGCTTCCACGCGCCCACTGCCACGATGATAATGTCAAAGCCGTCCTCACGGAGGGCTTTTAAATTGTCAACTTCACAGTTTAGCTTAACGTTTATTCCAAATGAACGGACAATTTCCAAATCATTGTCTATAGCGGTGTCGCTGATTTTGAAATCGGGGATTACATGGCGGACTATTCCGCCCAAGCTGCCCCTTTTTTCAAAAATAGTAACATCCAAACCTGCCCTGGACAGGAAATATGCCGCCGCCAAACCAGCTGGGCCCCCGCCGATAATCGCGACTTGCTTGCCGGATTTGCTTGCCGGTTTCGGGACGCATATGTGGCTTTGAGTACGAGTCTCCGGTGTTACTGCGGCGTAAGCCCCCTCTGCGGCTTCCAGCTTAACCTTACGGATATCTATGCAACCCTCGTAAAAATCCCGGGTGCATTTATCCGTACAATGGTGCGGGCACAGAGTTCCCGTAATGAAGGGTAGGGGATTGCGCTCGGTAATTACATTAAAGGCATCAAGAAATTTGCCCTCCCCGGCCAGTCTTAAATACGCAGGGATATCCTGACTCAATGGGCATCCGGCACGGCAGGGTGCGGTAAAGCAATCAATTAACGGGGCCTTGCCTTTTATTTTTCTGTCGGTCGCCCTTGCGTCCAATTTGCGATAAAGCGGATTTTTGAGAGATTCCGCCGCCAGTTCCTGAAGCTTTTCGGTGCTTATCCGCTCAAAAGGCTTGTATCCGCAATCCACAAGCTTATCGGCCAATTGCTTTAGCCTTTCATAACCGCCGGGCTTTAGCAATGTTGTCGCCAGCGTAATCGGCCAAATGCCTGTGTTGTAAATTTTATCAATATTATGGAACTCCGCACCGCCGCTGAAGCTGATGCGCAGCTTGCCGTCAAAGGCTTTTGTCAGGCGGTTGGCCACTTCGATGGTCAGCGGGAAGAGGGCGCGCCCGGACATGTACATTTCCTTGCCGGGAAGCTCCTTCCTTGCAATTTGCACCGGGAAGGTGTTGGTAAGTTTAACACCAAAGTTGAGGGAAAGTTCATTCCCCAAGGCCTGTAACCTGCGAAGCATGGGCACGGCATCGTCAAACTGAAGGTCGGCTTTGAAATGGTGGTCGTCAAAACGGAGATAATCAAAACCTAAATCATCCATGGTCTTGCGGGCGAAATCATAACCAAGCAAGGTCGGGTTGCATTTTACAAAAGTATGCAGCTTTTTCTCGGAAAGCAAGTACGCCGCGATACGCTCAATTTCCTCCGGGGGGCAACCATGCAAAGTTGACAGTGTTATCGAACTGCAGACATTGGGGCTGATTCCCTCGATGAAATCTTTGTCAATTTGCTTAAACCGGAAAAGATTTTCCAGTGCCCAAGCCTTGCAGGTTTTCCATTGCTCGGTATTTTCGGCGTTTTTTAATCCCTCGATGAAAGCATCAATTTTCTCGGTTTTAATGCCATCCAAGTCATATCCGACACTCATGTTAAACACAAAACCGTCGCTGATGCCAAGGCCCAGTTCCTTGCTTAAAAGCTTTAGCGCGAACCAGCCCTTAATATACTCATCCATGGCTTCTGGCACACGCAACTCCGTTGACCACTCCACATTGTAACCCTCATCCGGGACAAGTATGCAGGGCTTTGACACGGGCAAATCCTCGCCGTCAAGCACTTGTACGGTTTTTAGCTCGAAAAAACGGCTGCCGGAGGCGTAGCTTGCCACTATATTTTGAGCAAGCTGGGTATGCGGCCCCGCTGCCGGCCCAAAAGGAATCTCAAGCTTTTCGCCAAAAATCTCAAAACACTCCTTTTCGGGGTGTATGTATAGCTTTTTCACCCCAAAAAAAGAACCTTTTTGCGAATACTCTTCCAAAACCCAATCCATCAGCTTTCCAAAGGGAATCGGTCTCATTTTATCACCCATGTCGAACGCCTCCTTATACCTATTTTATGAATTTATCCGTTTGGCTAGAGCGGCCGATTGCTCGCGGCATTTTGCCATAATAGCCGCTTCGTCTATGCCTATTAATTCACGGTCTTTCATTTTGACCACGCCGTTGATAATCGTGGTAACAACATCGCGCCCACATAGGCCAAAGACTATATGCCCGTCGCAATTGCCGGCGGTAATGGGGGTGGGCGGGTCGTAATCGCATACGATAATATCCGCCGCCGCACCCGGCTCCAGCGTACCAAGCTTTGTGCCAAAGCTGCGGTTGGCAATTAATGCGTTGTTTGTAAACAGCATCTGCGGGACTTCGCCCCATGCGGCGTTCGGGTCGCACAGCACATGCTTGTGGATTACATTTGCAACCTTTTCCGATTCAAACATATCCTGTGTGAAACCGTCCGTGCCAAGGCCCAGCAGAATTCCGCGTTTCATCATTTCCATACATGGCGGGATACCCACGGCATTGCCCATATTGGACTGCGGATTGTGTACAACCATGGTGGAGGTTTCTTTTATAATGTCCATCTCTATTCCGTTTACGTGGATGCAATGCCCCGTAACCGTTTGCGGGCCCAGCAGGTCGTGGTCATATAGGCGGTTGATTACCCGTTTGCCATATTTTTTCAGGCTGTCGTATACGTCGGCCATTCCCTCGGCCACATGTATGTGAAAGCCGATGTTCTCGGGTGTTTGCTCGCGGCAAAGGGTGAGTGTATCGTCGGAAAGGGTAAACGATGCGTGCAGTCCCATCATTCCCTTGAGCATGTCCGTATCGTCGGAGGCGCAATGGCGAATGAATTCAACGTTTTCCGCCACGGCTTCTTTCATTTTGGCTTCGCCGTCCCGGTCGGAAACTTCGTAACAAAGGCTTGTGCGCACTCCAAGCTCCTTTGCCGCTTTCGCAATGGCAAATAAGCTTTCTCGAATGCCGCCATAGCTTGCGTGATGGTCAAACACAGTTGTGCATCCGTTTTTAATGCAAGCGAGATAGGTTGCCATCGCGCTCCAATAAGTATCCTCTAGGTTCATGTGACGGTCGATGTTCCACCACAGCCCGTCGAGAATTTCCAAAAAGTTTTGCGGCGAATATCCATTGATGGACATTCCTCTGGCAAAGGCACTATAGATGTGATTGTGCGCATTAATCAGCCCCGGCATAATAAGGCCGCCCTTGGCGTCGATGGCTTCGGCGTCCGGATAAAGTTTGCGCAGATGAGTGGTTTCACCCACATCTTTTATAAGCCCGTTTTCGATTGCCACGCATCCGTTTTCGATTAAACGGTTTTCTTCTCCGCGGGTTATTAGTCTTCCGTTGTACACCAGCAACATGCAATTCCTCCCGTTTGTGTCTTTGTTTAAGATTACCAGAATAATTGCTATAGAGCAATTTTTTTTATTAATTTTACCAACCAAAGTATATTCTCGCCAAGTCGTATCATTGTGTCTTGGCCTTCTTTATCCTTGGCGAAGTCTCCCTCGTGTTTGGCTAGGCTCATGTTCCAATAAGAGCTGCCCGGCACGACCATGTCATTAATAAGGAAGAAATGCTGAATGGAATCCAGCGTGAAAATGCCGCCCGCACGGCGTACCGCGCTTACCGCCGACCCGATTTTGCGAGAAAACGCGAAGCCGTCCCGCCGGGACATATATCCGCAACGGTCGATAACAGCCTTTGTTTCCGGGGTGAGGTCGGCGAAGTAGGTGGGTGAGCCGATGATGATTGCGTCGGCTTCTTTCATTTTTGGATACAGCTCGTTAATCCAGTCGTCGGTGACGCAGCAGCCGGGAGTCTTGATGCATTTTCCGCAGTCCAGACAGCCGTGTACGGCGCGTCCCCCCGCTTGGTAAAGCTCCGTTTCTGCGCCGCCGTTTTTTAACACGTCCAGCACCGTGTTAAGCATTGCCGCTGTGTTCCCTTTCGGGCGCGGGCTTCCGTTGATTGCCAGGATTTTCATTTTGTTGCTCCTCTCATATTTTAAATATTCCATTCGAAAATATTGACGAAGCGTTGACCTTCCTTGTATAGGTCCGTCCATTCGGGTAGGCGGACTTCGCGTATTAATTGGGCGTTTAGTTTTTCACAAACCCGCCGGGATGCGTTATTGTTTATATGATTGGTGATAAGTACCTTGGTAATGCCGTGAGCTTTAGCCACGGGCGCAAGCAGGCTGCACGCTAAAGAGGCGTATCCGTTGCCCCGGTAAGCTTCGTCAACGCCATATCCTATGTTGCCGCCGTAATATAGGTTACTGTTGTAGATGCCGCCGCCATAGCCTATGCGCAGAGTAATATCGCCGATTTTTTCACCTCCCTTGCATATGGCAAAACGGTATTCGGGTACGTATTTTTTCTCCGGGTTAGCCGGGGATTTTTTTGTGCAAACCAGAAAAATTCCTCCACCAGAAAGAGCGGGGACTTCTATGAAGCCGTTGAATTCATAGGGGAGAGTGTTGTAATAGGCGATTTCCTTTTGAATTTCCCATTCGTCCTTGACAATGGCGTAGAGCAACTCGTCACTGTGTGGGCGGGATGAATTTTTGTGGGGCGGGCGGACATCAAAAAGCAAGCCCTCGCCCCGCATTCCTATTTTCTCCATCAGGCGGCTTGAGGCGATGTTTTCTGCGTCGCATTTGGCAAAAATGCGGTGAAGGTTTAATTCTTCAAAGCCCAATGTCAACAGTGCCCGCGCCGCTTCGGCGGCATAACCCTGCCGCCAGAAATTTCGGTTAATAAGCCAGCCTATTTCGGCCTCTTTATCGCCGCTGAGGGGCAAATCGCACCCGCCGATTAATTCCCCCGTGCTTTTTAATGTAATCGCGTATGAATAATGTTTTATTGGGCTTTGCGAAGCATTGGACATGACCATTTTTATAAACTCGCGGGTTTCATCTTCGCTGTTTGGCCCCCAAAACATGTAAATACAGTTTTCGCGGTCGGCGGCGTAGCTGTGTACCGCTTCAAAATCGCTTTCTTGGAATTTTCTCAAAATCAGACGTTCGGTTTCAAGAGGCTTCATATTGTTTGCTCCTCGCCTTTACTCTTAAAATACTCCCTGAATTTTCGGCCAATTTCAACCCCCACATCGGGCAAGTCATCTTTGCGGCGCAGCCATTCCTCTACTAGATTTCGCTCCTCGACGGAGAGGGCCAGTGAGTCCGGAAAATCGGCTGGCCACTGATACTGCGGGCCAAAAAGCGACGGTTCACGGGGGCTGGCATGTTTTTCGCTGATAACAATGGTTCCGGCGGCCATGTCTCCCAGCCGTTTATGATTTTTGGAAAACAAAATCGTAAACAACCCCACATACATCATGTCCACGGAAGAACGAATCAGCCCGCGCACCAATGATTGAGTGAATTCAATGGGCTGGCCGTTGTCACGGATTACCCGCAGGCCGAACACTCGCTTGCCGATGCTTTGACCGTTCATCGTAAGCTCACACACAATAAAATACCCGAAATGAATAACAAATCCTGTAACGATAATAAAGGCCAAAACCGTGCCCTCGAATCTTTCTGTTACGCGCAAAACCACCCACGCAATCAGCAAAATCGCCAGCATCTGCAAAATAAAATCAATCAGAAACGCCGCCAGCCGCGACCCGGCCCCCGCAAGACGGTATTCAACCTCTATATTAGCCGGGGTGATAATGGTGGCAAATTTCATAAAAGACACCTTCTTCCAAGTTTCTTCATTAACCGTTCCTCCTTAGCTGCATATACCGGTTGACAGCCTCTACGGCAAAATTTTCCGCTGTGCTTTCCACATTGGGAATGCCCATGGCGTGTAAAGTCCTGAAAATATCGCGCCGCTCGTCTTGAAATTCCCGGGCAGTGTCGCGGAGGACGCGGTCAAATTCCTTGTAAACGGGCTGCTCTGCCATCGCGTCAAGATTTTCGTTGCGCATGAAAACGACGATGGGCAAATGCCGTTTTTTTAACAGCTTCATATGCGCGATTAAATTCTGCGCTTCTTCTAGGATTTCAAAATCCGTAAAAATGAAAACAAGACTTCGCCGTTTTTGTTTCTCGCAAAGGGAGCGGAACGCGCCCTCATAATCTGCGGTGGAGCGGTTGTCGGCCACATGATAAAGCGTCTCCATCAGCTGGTTTTTATGGCCCGCTCCCTGCCCCGGAGCAATAAACGCCCGCACCTGCGAGTCAAAGACCATCAGTCCGGTTTTGTCGCCCTGCTGGTTTACAATATCGCCCAAAATCAGTGCCGCGTTGATGGCGTAATCCAGCTTTTTGAAGCCCTTAACCGAATAACTCATGGGCCGGCCGATGTCCAGCAAAATAAACACGGGCTGGTTTCGCTCGATTTGGAACTGGTTTACAATCAACCTGTTTTCCCGGGCGGTGGACAACCAGTTGATTTTTCGGTAATCGTCGCCCTCTACATAGGCGCGTTGGCTTTCAAACTCCGCGCCTAGGCCATAGTGTCGGATGCTTTTATCGCCTAACGGAAGCAGGCGGCTTTTTTGCACCATCAGCCGGTATTTGCTTAAATCACGCACATTGGGATATACCTTAAACTCGGCCGGACAGAGGTAAGTGGCGTGCTTTACACACAGTCCCAGCAAACCCTGCCAGCGCAAATAAATGTTTTTAATGCCAAAGCTACCCCTCTTGGCGGGAATGGTGGTGTATTCAAAAATCCGCTCGGCGCGGGGTTTTACCGCGCGGTTTAGCAAATCGCCGGCAACTATGCGGAAATGTCTGTGCAACTCGTCTTTCCCTTCAATCAGCAGCACATAGCGCGAGCTGTTTTTTATATAAAACGCTACGCTGTTTTCCGCCTTGAAGTACAAAGTCGCTTCCTTGTCTTGCCGGCGGACTGATAAAAGCTTCTTTCCGGGTGTCATAATCATGTCCAGCAAAAGAAGCCCCAGCAGAAGCACGTTCCAAAACAGAAACATAAGCCCGTGAAAGCCCAGAGGCCACGTCGCAAGGGTGATTATCCCGCCCAGTGCGGTCAAGAGTACATAGTTTTTCGTAACGCTCATCGGCGGCTTACCTCGGGGCTTTCACCTGGGATAAAATGCTTTCGATTACTTGGTCGGGGGTAATGCCCTCGATTTCCGCTTCGGGCTTCAGCAAAATTCTATGGCGCAGAACCGGAAGCGCGAGGGTGTGAATATCGTCGGGAATGACATAGTCCCGCCCTTGAATCGCGGCGTAGGCCTTGCCCGCCAGCAGAAGAGCCACACTGCCCCTCGGGCTCGCCCCAAATTGCACCGCACCCACACGCCGGGTGGTTTCCACCACGCTTACGATATAGTTGAGAACCCCGTCCTCCACGGTAACGGCTTTGATTTCCTCCTTGGCCCCGGCGATTTCCGCCGCCCCGCAGACGGGAGAAAGATTTTCTAATGCGGATAGCCCTTCCGGCTTCGGGTCGTATGTGAGACCGTCCTCCGCATGTTCCCGGCTATGCCCACCGTAGGTGGCGTACATCTGTAAAATCTGCTTTTCCGCCGCCACGCCGGGATAGGTGATTAGTAATTTCATCATGAAACGGTCGGTCAAAGCCTCGGGCAGGGGATATGTGCCCTCGTATTCGATGGGGTTTTGCGTGGCCATTACGAAAAACGGCTCCTCCATAGTGTGCGTAATCCCGTCGATTGTGATTGAGCGTTCCTCCATGACCTCCAGAAGGGCCGATTGAGTCTTGGGAGGGGTACGGTTAATTTCATCCGCAAGGAACAGCCGGGTAAACAACGGCCCTTTGCGTAGCTCAAACGTCCCCGAATGCTGATTAAACACCTTTGTGCCCAAAATGTCAGACGGCATTAAATCGGAAGTAAATTGCACCCGCTTGCACTCCACGCTAAGAAGCTGAGCCAGCGACCGCGCCCATAGGGTTTTTGCCAGCCCCGGAACGCCCTCGATAAGCACATGCCCTCCGGCGAACATGGCTGTAATAGCCAGCTCCGTAAGGTTTTCTTGGTTTAAAACGCGGCTGTTAAGTCTTTCCTTTAAAATGTCAGCGATGTTTTTCAGCACTATGACCGTCTCCTTTTTATCTTCATATATAAGCGCGCCAAAGCGCGTACATATTCATTTTCTTCCCGCTCGGTCTCCTCGTAATAGGGAATGGGGTTGCCGAAGCGTTTACCCAAAAACCAAACCATCATCACAGCCACAATTAGCATTTGCAGCAGAATCAGCCGCACAATTAGCGGCAGACTGCCGATGAAATTTTCCGTCAACTGAAAGCCGTGATAATACTCGGCAAAGGTAATTCTGTCGGCGTTCCAGCGTTCCAACACGGAATGGATTATCCCCCCGGGGGCGGGGTCGTTCATTAAACGCTGATTCGAGAGGGGAAGAGCGCGGCCTGTTAGCACCTCGCCGTTTCCCACCTGATAAAGGGTAAAGCCGTCAAAATTTCCAAGCAGCCGTACATAAACCGCCAAGTCTCCAGTAATGATAGCGGAATCAATAACCGTAGCTATGCGGTTTTGCAGAAATATCAGCCTCCCGCCACGGCTGACCCAGTACAGCATCTCCTTGGCCATTGCATCATTTACGATAATTGAGGGCTGGATAATAACGGAAACAGCCCAAATATCAGTCTGTCTGTCCACCGGACGATTACCCACACTCACCTGATAATCCATATGCCGCAAGGTGTCAAACAGCAGACTGACCCCGTACTCGTCCGTGGTGGAAACCACATACGCCGGCCCGCCATATCCCCGCCCCAGAAAAAAAATCAGCGCGGCGGCGGCAAATACAATCAGCATCAGAGGAATCCGGCTTCGCTTACGCATGTTCGCCACCTCTTTTCAACGGAGGCCCTGACACCAGCGTGTCCGTGGCGGAAATAAATTTTTCAAACATTTCGTCTGTGATATTTTTATACCCGAACCACGACCGGTGAAAAACCTCCGCAACCACAATAAAAGATGCGACCAAACCCGGCGTGGAGGCCTTGATTTGTTTTAAAATAATAGAGTTTGTGGCGGAGGGTTTGATGCGGATTGTTTGCCTTTCGTTTAGGGCAAGCAAGGTCGCGATGTATTTGAACCTCACCGCAAGCCGTCTGTTTTCGGCGTTTTTACTAAGGTTAAGCAGGTCGGCAACAGTGTATTTTTTATCTGCAAGCTCTTCAAAGATATCGTGCAGGTCGTACTCCTCAACCACCCTCGAGCGCAGAAAAGTCCGCGCCAGTAGGACTCCCGCCACACCCACAATCAGCGCGCCCACAACTACAAAAACCGTGGCCACCACGCCCGTGTTTATCTCCGAGCCTTCGGGAAAGGCGAAGTTAAGCCGGCTTAAGAGCCACACCAACGCCCGTTCCAGCCATTCCATAAACACTTGGCGAAAATCCACGCTTCGCCCGGTAAGCCTGTCATAACGCGAGGTTTGCAGCACCTCGTAGAGAGCGTCGTCAAAATTCATGAACGCACCTGCAATTTTTCCAAGACGATTTCGATGTCAAGGCCGTCCTTTTTGATACGCTGGTTGAAATAAATTACGGTTTGCAAAATTCCGTCCAGCGGCGTGAGGGCGAAGGTTGCAAAAATTGAAGCAATCGAAGAAAACAATCCAAGCAAAAGGCCAAACCCAAACATGGCGAAGCCGGTTGTTTCGGAAAACACAGCCATGGCGTCCCTGGCCAAGATAAACATGCCTTGCAGGGCAAATGATGCGGCAAAAATCATCAAGTACCACATGGCCCTAACGCCCAAAATTCTCCAGAATTCGCCCTTAATAAGCCACCAGCCCTGTTTTATGGCGGAGAAAAAATGCTTTTCCTCAAAAATGGCCACGGTTAAAGATAGGGCAAAAACATTAGTAAGGGCAAGATATCCAAAAGCAATCAGTCCTACAAAAATTAGCACAGACACCCACGGGAAAACATCCCAAGGCATAAAAATAAGCTCATCCCATACAGGGAAAAGCAAAGAAACCAGACCAAACAGCACAATAATAAAGGGCAATATAATCAAAGTCTGGGCCAACAGAACGGTAAAAACCCTCCAAGCTATACGTGCAATCCCTTGGAGATGGAATTTAACCGTGTGGCCGTAGAAAGCCTGCTTGGCCAGTATAATATGCCCTGTGGAGGAAGCTGCCTGCCACAGCAAAAGCAACGGGGCAAGAACCAGAACCATAATAATGAACGAGAGGAAAGCGGCTGAGTTTCCACCGGTGACGGGCACCACCGCAAATACAAATGTCAGAACGAAGGCCAAAATTATTCCCAGAAAAATCAAACCTGCAAAGGCAAGAACGCCAACAATGGCGGCAAACGCAAGCTGCCTCCAGAAGGATTTTTTATACACATCTATGGCTCTGTCGAAAAGCTCTGCGGCGTTCATCGGTGCGAATTCCTTTAGCATAACGTCATCCTTCCGGCTTCGAGACCGAAATCGCTCTAGTTGGCAACACGAAGCACGCAATCGGTGTTATACTAAGATTATATCACAAGAAATGAGAGACGCCTATGTTTGCTCAGTTTTCCACGCGCCTTTATACCTTGGTGGCGAATCAGGAATATCAAATATCAGGTGACGGCACTCACTGGACGGCACAAAAAGTCGAAATGACCACGCTGATAATCCTTAACGTACTGGACACAACCCAAATAGATTGGTCAGCTTTGCAACACCACGACGCCCAAGTGCGCAAGAACGCGGAAGGTTTGCTTGACAGAGTAAAGCAAGTAGCAAACATATATGTACTGGCTGGCGGCGAAAAACCGGACTTTGAGGGTGGAGCCCCCTACTATGGCCAGCCGGTATACAGTGTTTTCTGGCATGTGGACCTTTCCACGGGGGAAGTATCTGCGCCAAAGGGCCAGCCCCGGAAAGTTTTTGATTTGCAGAGCCTAATAGCCCAAGCCTGCAACACATCAAAAGCCATTGCTCCCATTGAACATCTGAGGGCAAAATATCGCCATCCTGTAATCACATATATTTTGATTGGAATTAACGCCCTTATTTTGGGGCTTATGTACCTTGCCGGATATCCGGGGGATTTTTTGATTCCCATGCGCTTTGGGGCAATTGTGCCCTACTTAGTTCACGAGCATGGCGAGTGGTTCCGGCTCTTTACCGCGATGTTTGTGCATTTTGGCGTGGCTCACTTTGCGGCAAATGCTTTTGGGCTGATAGTCTTTGGCTCCCGCATGGAGCGATACTTTGGACGCTCTGCTTTTATCGCGATTTATTTTTTATCCGGGTTGCTTGGCTCGCTGGCCAGCTTGTTTCTGTCACAAGCCTACGCCGCCGGGGCCTCCGGCGCGATTTACGGCCTCGTCGGCGCGCTCTTTGCCTACACCCGTATCACAAAACGCACAATTGAGTCCCTCAATTGGTTCTTTATGTTCATTTACATCGGAATTGGCATCGCCGTCGGCTTCTCCACCACCGGCATCGACAACTTCGCCCATCTCGGCGGGTTGCTTGGCGGGGTTATTCTGGGCGTGGTGTACGCGCTGAAAAAATAAAAAATAATTTTGTAAAGGGGAAAGCTTTTAATGAAACTAGGCACGCTTTGTTATATTGAAAGAGATAATCAATATCTTATGTTGCACAGAACAAAAAAGGAAAATGATATGCACAAGGGGCTGTGGGTTGGGCTGGGCGGTAAGTTTGAAGCCGGGGAATCACCTGAGGATTGTGTGGTAAGAGAAGTCTTTGAAGAAAGCGGCCTGATAATTAAAAACCCTAAATTAAGGGGAATTTTAACTTTTCCTAATTTTAGCCAAGAAGAAGATTGGTATGTTTTTTTATTCACCGCAACAGATTTTACCGGAGAAATAACATCATGCAACGAAGGTGACTTAGCTTGGGTGGACAAAGACAAAATAGATAGCTTGCAAATGCACGAGGGGGATTACTATTTTTTTAAATGGATGAATGAATATGAAGGGGTATTTTCTGCAAAGTTTAATTACGAAAACGGCGTATTAAAAAATTTTCAAGTCACTGCCTCTTAATCAAATAGGCTTCTTGCGCAACTGTAATTTTCGTCTCGTGCTTGCGCGGCAAGACGCTTCGCTCCCTGCATTTTGCTTCGCAAAACGCTACGTGCGCTCAGCAAGCCGCGCCGCTTTCGCTAAGCCCTCTCCGAAAATTTTGAAGTTGTGCAAGAAGTCTAATGTACAAAAGCCAATAGCCTGTTTTGTTTCCGCTATTGGCTTTTGCTTTTAATGCGGCGTAACAGGGCAACAGCATTTACTTTGGGGCCGAGGGGCGGCGGTCTTCGGGGCTTGGGGTTCCGTTCGCTTAATGCTACGGCTTTGGGCGACTGGTAAGGCGGGAAAAAACGGCA
>Ga0209755_10001013_pt1 | contig 47071 bp, 43 predicted proteins | sample TergutCo191P1_FD_187301 | JGI IMG/M metagenome (GOLD analysis project Ga0209755, IMG submission 187301) | Cornitermes sp. P1 segment gut microbial communities from Petit-Saut dam, French Guiana - Co191P1 (SPAdes) (version 2) | ecosystem: Host-associated > Arthropoda: Insects > Digestive system...
CGATAACGGCGTCGGAGGCAGAATATCAATTCCTGAGCTGGATACTGTAAACATAGTCAGCTCCGGCAAAGAGCCAGGCGCAGCGGTCGGCGCACCGGAATCAGCTGATGTAACCAGTAACAGCGTCACCGTAGGCGCTGTAGAAGCCCCGGGTAACGGACAGACAGTTGAATACGGGATAAGTACATCAAACGACGCCAGTACTGTAGCTTCGTGGCAGGAGGAATTAACATTCTCAAACCTGGACCCTGAAACTGATTACTACATTTTCGCCCGTTCGAAAGAAGACGATACGCATAATGCCGGAACCCCAAGCGAGGGTTATCAGGTTACAACAAATCCAAGCGGCAAGCTGGCGGGCGCGGTTGTCGGCACACCGGTATTAAACGTTAAATCAACCAATAGCATTACCGTGAATGCGGTAGCAGCACCCGGTAACGGACAGACAGTTGAATACGGAATAAATACAAGCAATACACCGCCCATAGCCTGGCAGGACAGCACAACATTCTCCGGTTTGGCTCCAGTTGCCGCATACTACATTTTCGCGCGTTCAAAAGAAAACGATACGTATAATGCCGGAATCCCAAGCGCAGGCTTAGAAGTTAACAAATTGGCCGGCGCGGCTGTCAATAAACCGGTATTAGAAGAAGTAACCTCCAACAGTATTACCGTGGACGCTGTAGAAGCACCAGGTAACGGACAGACGGTTGAATACGCAATAAGTTCAGCTCCCTCAGTATGGCAGAACAGCACAACCTTCACAGAATTGACATTAGGGACTACCTATTACATTTTCGCGCGTTCAAAAGAAAACAGTACGCATAATGCCGGAACCCCAAGCGCGGGCCTGGAAGTTACACCTCTAGTTCCGAGTACACTGATTATTTTGGGTGTCCCTGCTGGTTTATTTGACGATGGTGATGGTTTGACCATTGAATCAGCGATACTTAATGACGATTTTCATAATGATATTCGTAGTATGTATGACCTTGGATTTTTTCTTGGAAATCCAGGCGGTACTGAAGGCGGCGGGGAAATAGTTGATGACGGCAGTGAAACAGTAGCAATATATTTTACTATATGGTTAGCGGAAAATAATACTAAACAACCATATGACGAAGACTTTACCCTTGTAAATGCTGTTTTAACAATAAAAAACTACAACGTTCTTCCGGATGAATATGTTGTTTACAAGGACATAACATTTACAAACGGCGGCGCGGTTATCTTATGGAGTGACTTTGTAGTATATAGCGAATAGTGACGGCGAAACCGATAATCCGTTAACGGGATTATGGTATTAGCAGACACACACTGGTGTCAGGAACCATATTTTCATGGTGTCATCAGGTGTGAATGCGGCGGTATCTGACCATATTCGCGTACTTTGTTTTTAACCACAGAGGACTAGAAGCTGCGAATCATCGCAGGTTCGAGTTCTCTGTGGTTTTTTATATTTAAGTATACGCAAGTTATACCAGGAACTATTATTATCTCTTGCATTTACAGCTATAATAACATACAATCGAAATAGAAACGAAAGTAATCCGAAAGGAAATGATAAATGAGCGTTGAGCTTAATGAACGGGAACGGATAATAATAGACCGCCTTTCTGCTGACGGTTCGGTTTCTGTAGGCGCGCTTGCCCGCGATTTGGGTCTATCTGAGGTCACAATAAGGGGTGATCTCCGCGAGCTTGAGGACAAGGGCTGGATTAACAGGAAAAGAGGCGGCGCGACGGCTTCAATTCACAGAGTCATCCTTGAAAGGCAGCGCCTTTTTCCCGAACGAAAGAACGCAATTGCGCGCGCCGCGGCGAATCTTGTACAAGACGGCGATGTAATCATGATCGAGGCGGGAACCACAACCTCTCTTATAGCCCGCTATCTTGCGGAAAAGCAGGATATCCATATTGTCACAAACTCGACCCTTGTATTTTCTTACGCGAGGATGCACCCCAATTTGCAGATAACAATGACGGGCGGCGAGTTCCGCCGTTCGACAGAATCGATGGTAGGGCCTATCGCGCTTGAAACAATTGAGCGCGTCAATGTGCGCCTTGCGTTTGTCGGCACAGACGGCTTTACAGTTGAGCGCGGAATGACAACTCATCTTATTGAAGGAGCGGAAATTGTAAAAGCGATGAAAGCCCGCGCGCAGACTACAGTCCTTGTGGCAGATTCAAGCAAGTATGGAAGGTTTGGCTTTATAAACGTGCTGCCGTTATCTTCAATGGATTTGATTCTTACGGACAGCGGTTTGGAAGAAAAGACAGAATCGGAATTAAGCGAAGCGGGAATAAATATTAAAAGAGCGTAACAGGAGAATATATGGCGTATATATTGATAATGCCCCGACAGGGGAACACGGTTGAATCGTGCATCATCGTTGACTGGAAGGTAAAAGAGGGAGACAGCGTAACAGAGGAAACGGCGGTCTGCGAAGTTGAGACCGATAAGGCCGCGTTTGAAATCCCAGCAGGAAAAGCTGGAACAGTACTGAAGATTCTTTCTGAATCAGGCGACGATGTGCCTGTTCTCTCCCCTATCGCGGTAATCGGCGCTGCCGGAGAAAACTGGCAGGCTGCTTTGGATAAGACAACTCCAGAAGAAGCCCCGCTCAAAGTACAGAAGAAAGAAGAAAACAAGGATGAAGTTCCTGATAACAAAGGAGCCTCTATTCCTGATCCCGCTCCGTATATTCCCCATTCCGCGTTAAACGCAGCGCATTCTCACGCTTCTCCCAGAGCGCGCAGTCTCGCTGAAAAAGAAGCGCTCCCTCTTGAGTCTGTACACGGCACAGGCCCTGAAGGGAGAATAATAGAGCGCGATGTGTCAGCCGCACTGGAGAAACGTCCCGCGCTTACGTTAGCCGCAAAGGCGGCTGTCCGTCAGCACGGCACAGGATTCGCGGGCCGGATAACCTCTGACGATATAAGCGCTTCTCATTCCTTATTATCAAATGAAGATAAATTTACCGAAACCCCGGTTAAGGGAATACGCAGGATAATTTCCGATAAAATGTCAGAGTCCCTGTCCGGTACCGCGCAGTTTACACTTAACGCGTACGCGCCTGTATCAAGGCTTCAGGATATACGCTCCAGAATGAAGACTTCTCAATTTCTGCCAGATAACATCAAATCATTAAAAATAACAGTAAATGATTTAATCGTTTACGCGGTTTCAAGGGTTCTCCCCCTTTTTTCATTTATGAACGCGCATAAAACAGGAGATACAATAAAAACCTTTGAAAATGTTCATATGGGAGTCGCGGTTGATACTCCGCGCGGTCTTATGGTTCCAGTTATTCGAAACGCGAACCTGCTGTCTTTATATCAGATTTCATCTGAAACAAAAAGGCTTGCCTCTTCCTGTCAGGGAGGAAGCGTAAAACCGCAGGAGCTTACGGGTTCTACTTTTACGGTTACCAATCTTGGCGCATTCGGGATTACAGGTTTTACTCCCATTCTTAATGTTCCCGAAGTCGCAATTCTTGGAGTCTGCGGCATTGAATTAAAACCTGCCGCGTCAGAAGCGCGCGGGGAAAGCGGTTACAGTTTTACGCCTCACATCGGGTTCAGCCTGACAATAAATCATCAGGCTGTAGACGGCGCTCCCGCCGCGCGTTTTTTAAAAACGTTATGCGAAGCGGTAGAGAATATCGATTTGCTTTTATCCGAAGGAAGTTTTCATGTTTGATGTAATTATTATCGGCGGAGGGCCTGCGGGCTATCTTGCGGCGGAAAGACTTGGTCAGGAGAAGAAAAAAGTTCTTTTAATTGAACAGCAGCATATGGGCGGAACATGCCTTAATATCGGCTGTATTCCCACAAAGACGCTTCTTAACTCGGCAAAGCAGTATGTTCACGCAAAGGAAGCGCACAAGTTCGGAATTAACATTAAAGACGCTTCTTTCGACTGGAAAGCGGTTCAAAACTGGAAAAACGAAGTTGTATCAAAGCTGAGAAGCGGCGTTGAAGGGCAGATGAAACGTTTCGGTGTTGAAGCAGTTAACGGAACCGCAGTTATTGTCCTTCCGCCTTCCGGAGAAAGACCTGCGAAGGTGAAATCAGCTTCACCTAACGGAGAAGAAAGCGTGCATGAAGGGAAAGCAGTCCTTGTTTGCGCAGGCTCAACTCCTGTAATTCCTCCGATTCCCGGCGTTAAAGGCAATCCCCTTGTAGTTGACTCCTCCGCCCTATTGTCAATAGAAGCCGTTCCAAAGAATCTCGCGATAATCGGAGGCGGAGTAATCGGTATTGAATTCGCAGGGCTTTATTCCTCTCTGGGAAGCAAAGTTACTATTATTGAAATGATGGACGAGATAATTCCCTTTATGGATAAGGAACTCTCTCCTATTCTCCGCAAGGCAATGAAGGGAGTCGATTTTAAACTTGGCTGCAAGGTAGAAAAAACAGAAGGCTCTTCTGTCCATTTTATTGCAAAGGACGGCAAACAGGAAATATTATCCTCCGATTTAATTTTAATGGCTGCGGGAAGACGGCCTGTAATTGATACATGGGGAGCGGGCGCTTCAGGAATCAGCATACACAGAGGCGCAGTTGATGTTGATGATTATATGCGCACAAATATTCCCGGAATCTGGGCGGCGGGAGATGTAACAGGAAAAAGCCTTCTTGCCCACTGCGCGTACAGGATGGGAGAAGTTGCCGCCGAAGATATCATTGCCGTCCTTGACGACAAGGCAAAAATAAATTCACATAACAGAATGCGTTACGATGCTATTCCGTGGGCCGTATACGGCATTACAGAAGCTGCGGGTGTCGGCATAACAGAACAGGAAGCTGACGCCAAAGGGAAAAAAATCCTAAAAGCGAGCCTTCCATCTAAAATGTCAGGACGTTTTATCGCGGAAAATACATTCATCTCTCATGGAGCGGTTAAAGTAATCGCAGACGCGAAAAACAGACGAATCCTCGGCATACATGCCGTCGGCAGCTATTCGCCTGAGTTTATCTGGGGAGGAGCGGCTCTCATTGAACATGAGTTCCGCGTAGAAGATGTTAAGCAGTTAATTTTCCCGCACCCTACTGTCAGCGAGCTTATCAGCGACGCGGTATGGGAAATATAAGGAGTAATATATGCCAAAATCAATCGTAGTTGATCCAAAGGAAGTACGTAAAAGCCAAATCCTGAAAATCAGGGACATACCTGTTAATCAGTACAAAAGCGATTTTAAAAAAGAAGCAGAAACCTACGGAAAAGAACGTCTCGTGCAAATCTGGTACGACATGGCGGTAATCCGTGAATTTGAGACAATGCTTAACACATTTAAAACTCAAGGCGTGTGGAACAACATTGAGTACAACCACAAAGGGCCGGCTCATCTTTCAATGGGACAGGAAGCCTCCGCTGTCGGGCAGTGCGTTAACCTGACAACAGATGACTATATTTTCGGAAGCCACAGAAGCCACGGCGAGATAATCGCAAAATGTTTCTCCGCTTTATGGCAGCTGACACAAAACAAAGAAGCTGAAAAAAGGCTTGAAGAAATAATGAAGAATTACCTTGAAGGCGAGACCTTAAGTATCGCTGAAAAGATTCCATACAAAAACCTGCGCGGCCTTGGCGAGAACTTTATCCTTTACGGGACGTTAGCGGAATTATTCGCGCGTAAAGCCGGTATTAACAGGGGTCTTGGCGGCTCAATGCACGCGTTCTTTACCCCTTTCGGTTCAATGCCCAATAACGCGATTGTCGGCGGCTCGGCGGATATCGCCGCAGGAAGCGCGCTTTACAAAAGAATTAATAAAAAGCCGGGGATTGTTATCGCCAACATCGGAGACGCGTCAATGGGATGCGGCCCTGTGTGGGAAGCGATGATGTTATCCGCCATGGATCAATACAGGACTTTATGGCCTAATGACTCGGAACAAATAAAGGGAACTGTATGTAACGGAGCTCCTCCTATCCTCTTTAACTTCTTTAACAATTTTTACGGAATGGGAGGACAGACATCAGGGGAGACAATGGGTTACGGTATCATGGCGCGTGTCGGCGCGGGCGTTAATCCCGAAAATATGCACTCAGAGCGCGTTGACGGCTACAATCCGCTTGCCGTTGCGGAAGCGGTAAAGCGTAAGAAGGAAATTCTCCTTGAAGGAAAAGGTCCGGTTCTTCTCGATACCCTTACTTACAGAATATCAGGCCACTCCCCTTCTGACGCTTCAAGCTACAGAACGCCCGAAGAGATAAAACTCTGGCAGGAAAATGATTCAATCGAAGAATACGGCGCATACTTAATCGAAAACAATGCCGTAAAAAAGAGCGAACTTGACGCGTTACGTGAAAGCATAAAAGCAAAACTTTTAGAAGTTGTAAAACTTGCGGTTAATGACGAAATCTCTCCAAGGCTTACAGGAGCGTTTATTGAGTCTGTAATGTTTTCCAACCGTAAAATTGAAAAGTTTGACGACAGGCAGCCGGAACTTTTACAGAACATACAGGAAAATCCAAGAGTTAAAGCGCTCGCGGGAAAAGCGCGTTATGGTTTTGACGCTGAAGGAAAACCCGTACCTAAAAACAAAGCCTTCCAGTACCGCGACGCGCTATTCGAGGCAATGGTTTACCGCTTTTCGATAGACCCTACAATGGCGGCATGGGGAGAAGAAAACCGCGACTGGGGCGGCGCGTTTGCGGTTTACCGCGGGCTTACAGAGCTGCTTCCATATAACCGCCTTTTTAACAGTCCGATATCGGAAGGCGCGATTGTCGGTTCAGGCGTCGGTTACGCGCTGTCGGGCGGTAGAGCGGTTGTGGAGCTGATGTACTGCGATTTTATGGGGCGCGCGGGGGATGAAATATTCAATCAGGCGTCAAAGTGGCAGTCCATGTCCGCCGGTCTTTTAAAAATGCCGCTTGTTGTCCGCGTTTCTGTAGGTAATAAATACGGCGCTCAGCACAGTCAGGACTGGTCGGCAATTACAGCTCACATACCGGGGCTTAAGTCCTATTTCCCTGCCACTCCATATGATGCCAAGGGAATGTTAAACCTTGCCCTGCGCGGAAGCGATCCTGTAATTTTCTTTGAAAGCCAGCTTCTTTATGACATCAGCGAACAGTTTGAGAAAAACGGAGTCCCCGAAGGTTACTACGAAATCCCGGAAGGCGAGCCTGTTATCCGCAAACAAGGAGATGATATTACAATCGCCGCAATAGGCGCGACATTATATCCGGCGATGGAAGCTGCGAAAAAACTTGAAAGCCGCTTTAACCTATCCGTCGAAGTTATTGACCTTCGTTTTATTAGTCCTTTAAATTACGAAAAAATTATTGAGTCAGTAAAAAAGACGGGAAAGATTCTTCTTGCAAGCGACGCCTGCGAGAGAGGATCATTCCTTCACACGGTTGCAAGTAATGTGCAGACTCTTGCTTTTGATTACCTTGACGCGCCTGTCGCGGTAGTCGGCAGCCGGAACTGGATTACTCCGGCGGCGGAAATGGAGCATCTTTATTTCCCGCAGGTTGACTGGATTATTGACACAATACACGAGCGAATCCTGCCTTTGGCCGGTTACAATGCCGTTACTGTGCAGACTACGGGGGAAATATTAAGAAAGAACAGAATGGGCGTCTAATTTTTATTACTTCAAGAAAGCCGGTCTTATTGGCAATTCACGGCCATGCCCTCATTATGTAAGGAGCGAACCATACCCGCAGGTTCGCGTTTTGAAAAAACCTCAACTAATTATATTATTCCTTAAAGGTATTTGTTGTAATTCCGATATTATTAATGATGTGGGAGAAATAAATAAAAGTATGGCGTTTTATAAAGCAGGATGCTTTAAAACAAAATACTTTTAGCACACCAAGTACAAAGTTTTATAAATAAACTCTCCTCTGTATTGAATTGTAAGCCCGTTGGGTATTCAAAAGGAAATCTATCACGGCATGGAAGCCGCGTAATAAAAACATTCTATTTTTTTTTATTACAAAAAAAATCAAAGGAGTAAGTATATGATAATTAATCATAACTTAAGCGCAATGTTTGCCGACAGGTCCCTCAAAGTTACCCAGAACTACCTGGATAAAAACATGGAGAAACTATCCAGCGGATTACGCATCAACCGCGCCGGTGATGATGCTTCGGGGCTTGCTGTATCAGAAAAAATGCGGTCTCAAATTCGCGGTTTAAATCAGGCATCAGCAAATGCCCAGAACGGCATTTCGTTCATTCAAACCACAGAAGGGTATCTGCAGGAATCCCAGGACATTCTGCAGCGCCTCCGCGAATTGGCAGTGCAGGCTGCCAACGGTATTTATACCGATGAAGACCGAATGTACATGCAGATTGAAGTTTCAGCGTTAGTTGACGAAATTGACCGTATTGCATCGCATGCGCAATTTAACGGAATGAACATGCTGACCGGCCGTTTTGGCCGTCCAGTCGGCGAAAATGTGGTTGCCGCATCCATGTGGCTGCATATCGGCGCTAACATGGATCAGCGTGAGCAAATTTATATCGGCACTATGACAACGAAGGGGCTTGGCATCCGTGTTGTCGGTGATGATACCTTCATTTCACTGTTAGACACGGACAGCGCCAACCGTACCATTGGAACTCTTGACAGAGCATTAAAGATAGTCAGTAAACAAAGATCGGATCTCGGCGCCTACCAGAACCGCCTCGAACACGCAATCCGCGGTATTGACATTGGAGCAGAAAACCTGCAAGCGTCTGAATCCCGCATACGCGATGTAAACATGGCGAATGAGACGGTAACCTACACCAAGAACATGATTTTAACACAATCAGGCACAGCAATGTTAGCGCAAGCTAACCAGAGAGGTCAATCAGTTCTTTCGTTACTGCAATAACATGGCGGTGTCCGAAAAGTATGAAATACTTGTTTGGACACCCTCTTTTCTGTTGTTTTTTCGTACTGTTTCGCAGAAATATGAGAATAAAACGTCGGACTAAGTCCGGGAACTGTTCAAGAAGTAACCAACTTTTTAGACAACCCCGCGTCTCCCAGAAGGACGCCCGGCCAGCGCCTGCTTGCAAGCAGTAGTCGGGTGCCTTTTTTTTAATCTTACAAAGAAAAACGCTCTCTTGTTCTGTCATTACCGCCAGCCAACGCTAACGAGACACAGGATTAGGAGTGAAGACTATTATAAACCGCATGATTAACTTGTACTCAGCCTATCTCCATCCTTCAGGATACAAAACAAGCTGGACAGAACCTGAGGCGGTCATCGCTGCGCAGAGAGTCTGCACGTCGGCAGCTGTTACAGCTCTAATCGCGTCTGGGCGCCGGTTTAGCCTGTTAAGAGGCGTATCGTAAAGCACGAATGAGTTGGCGTAGCTGTTCGCGATATAGGAATTTTGCTGCATTGATCTTTCATGGCTCATTAAAAGCGCCTCTTTTGCCTGGTTAAATGCGTCCGTGTTAAGCTGACTTGATACATTGGCAATGCTCCGCAGGACAGCGTTTATAAGTTCATCAACGCGCTGCGGATTGCAGATAAAGAATGTCAAAAGCTCGTATTGGCCGGAAGGAATTGTGGATATTGAAGCCGAGCTTTGTATTGAATAAACCCCTCCGAGGCCCTCGCGGATTTCATCGTTTAATATAATATTAAGGTATTCTGTCAGCACAGCGGCGGTCTGGTTCTGCTGTTCGTTAAAAGCCGAAGGCGCCTGCGAAAGCCATGTAAGGTAAACAAAGCTCCGCTCATCGACTCCCTTATATATTGTTCTTCTTCCTTCGGAAGGGCGCGTCTTGTTCGGATTGCTCCAGCTGTTCATTGAAGATGATACAGGTATTGAACCGATGTAAGCTGCTGCCGCTTCGCGCATCGCGCTTACATCAAAATTACCCGTAAATATGAAGGTATAATCAGCTGGGTTTAAGCACCGGCCAAGGAAGGAAGCTGCCTGCTGCACAGAAACCCTGTCCATATCAGCCAGCTCAAGCGGCAAGAATAACGGATGGTTATTGTTGATTAGCTTTGTTAATTCATTAAAGAAAACATTCTGCGGATCATCGTTCTGGTAAATAAGGGCGCTTCTGTATTGATCGAGCATTGCGGCAATCGCCTTCTCATCCAGCCTTGGCTCAGTAAAGAACAGATAAATCATTTCAAAGAGGGTAACGGCATCCTGAGTTGCGGATATTCCCTGAAGGCTTCTGCTGTAGTCATCAACCGAGAAAGAAAATGAAACCTGCTTGCCTGTCAGTTTGTTTGCAAGTTCCGTGAGCGAATACGGCCCAAGCCCGGAGAAATTGATCATCGTAGGAAGAAGATTCACCGATACAATCGATTCAACGGACGCGTTGGCAGTTCCTCCCTTTGCAACCGCGTTCATGATAATCTCATTGTTTCTGTTTGCGGTTTCTTTTAATATAATAGTAGCGCCGTTTGACAAAGTAATGATGTAGGAATCAGTACCCGCGTCAATTCTCTGCGAAGAAACAGTTCCGGAATTCGGCGTCCTGTCCAGTAAATCACCCGTGAACGACACATCCTCTCTTGGAGATACTTGTGCGTTTTCTGTCTCCCTGAAAATCGCTCTTATCCTCTGCGCGGACGGAAGGCTCGCCTCTTCAGCCTGGGGAGCGAGCAGAAATACATTTATATCGTTAGCCGCAAAATAATCCGCGCAGGCCTTCGCTATATCTTTAGTACTGATACCCGGAAGCAGAGCGTTTACCGCGTATGCTTCCCATTCAATATCCGGCACACCCTCTCCGTACAGAAAATGTTCGGTGAAATTGCCGATATAGTCACGCGAATCCTTTTTGTTCTTTTCCGATACCATATTCTCAACGGCAGATACAAGCGATAACTTAGCGCGGTACAGTTCGCTTTCAGTAAAGCCGTAGCGGCGGATTGATTCCTTTTCCAGAAGCAGTTCAATCAGCGCAGCTTCCGCGTTTTCTGTTTTCGGGGATGTTCCAATATTATAAAAACGGGTGTTATTTGACCAGTTCCAGATACCGCCCCACGAATAATTCGCGGCGGATGTTGGATCTGTTGCGGCTTCATTAAAGCGCATTGAAAGCATATAAGTGATTAAATGATCAATGACGCTTTCACGGTAATTTTCTATTGTTCCTCTCTGCGGCCCTTTTTTCTGTTTGTAATAAATGTCAAAAGAAGTTGATGTAAGTTCAGGGTCTGCTATAATTTCCGCATTGAAGTTCCCGTTTACAGGAGGCGGCAGCTCATAAAGAGGTCGGTTTACAGGCTTTGCTGCGGCGTTCATGCTGAAATGGCGCGCCAGTTCGGCTTCAAGCGCCTTGCCGTCAAAGTCGCCGACAAAGACCAACGCCATATTGTCGCTTGTATACCAGCGATCATAGAAATCCTTTAACTGCCGGGATGTCGCGTTTTCAAGTATATGGGAAAGGCCGATAACATACCTGTCTTCATAGGCGGAACCCTTAAAAAGAATCGGAAGCACTATCTGACGCACTCTGTCCATAGCGCCTAACCTTGCGCGAAGCTCCTCAAGAACAACAAGGCTTTCATCAGTGACATCTTGCGGATTAAAGCTTACTGCATACGTCCAGTCATCAAGAATGGCAAGCGCTCTGTCGGGAATACGCTTTACCCCTCCTGTAACCTCAACCGGAACGTCAAAGTGATATACTGTTTCGTCATACGAAGTATAGGCGTTCGCGTCCGCTCCGAAACGCATACCGAGGGAACGCAGATATTCGATTAATTCATATTCGGGAAAACGCGCAGTGCCGTTAAAAGCAAGGTGTTCCACAAAATGAGCGAGGCCTCTTTCGTCTTCGCGTTCCACAACGGAACCCGCGTTTACGACAAGCGCGAGGTGAGCCCTGTTTTCCGGAAAGGAGTTTTCCATTATATAATAGCGAAGCCCGTTTGGAAGCGTTCCTGTAAGCGCACGGCTTGTAAGAGGAACTTTATCAGTACCTTTTCCCAGCCCTGAATAATCAACTATTGCTGAAGACGGAGCTGTCTTACAGGTTAATACCAGAAAAATAAGCAGCAGGATTGCAATAACTTTTAACTTGAAGCCGAAACAATTGACATTCTTCATAATGTAAATACCTCTTTTACGCTGAGGCTTTTTCCGAAACCTTCATACCGAATGTATAGGTTTTAGAAAAGCTCATGTTATATTTCTATTTTACCATAATCTCTTTTTCTTGTCTTCTGAAGGAAGTAATGTCATCAACTTCATTCATCTGAGTGTTAAACATTTCTTTTCGGTATTCGCTTTTTTGTTTTTCCTTCAGTTTTTCCATCGCCTTTAAATCTTTTGACGCTTCCAGATACAGTGCACGTTTTTCTTCGACAACAATTTCTGCCTGAGCCGCTTCCTGTGATAGTTTTTCCGCTTCCTGTTCAAGGCGAAGTATGTACAAGTCCCAGGATGCCATATCTGCCGGATTGTTAAATCTTTCTTTACTGGCGGTGTGGCGTCTTAAAGCGGTTTCCTTTATTTTATTTTCTATCGCGTTTAATACACTGATTGCCTGCCCAAGTGCAAGCTTACATTCCTCTTCCCTGAACTCCCTCAATTGCAGGATTTTTTCAAGGTTAAACTTAAATCGTTTCATTGAGAGTCTTTGCCAATAATGTTCATGCCAGGCATCGAAGAAAACAGGGAGGCTACGCTGTTAAGCGCCATTCTTGTATCTTCCATAGGAGCGGATTTTGCATCAAGCGCCTTTTTTCCCCTCTGCGAAGAGCGGCCGGGTAAAGCATGGTATTCATCGTTTTCATTTCTTTCTTCGGGCGGAATATTGACACCTGTTATCGCGGACAAACCGTCAAGTGTTTCACCCAGAGATGAGTTTTCATCTACATCCTGAACAAGAAATTGTTCAATAGCGCTGTGTTTCGCGATTGCTTCGTCTATTTCAGGGTTTGATCCCTGATGATAAGCGCCCACATTTATTAAATCTTCGGCCTTCGCGTAAGAAGCCATATTTTTGCGTATAACACCCGCTGCCTTTTGGCTCGCTTTTCCTGACACATGAGGGGCCAGGCGCGAAATACTCTGCAAAACATCAATCGGCGGATAATGATAGCCCTGAGCCAAATCGCGCGAAAGAACGACATGCCCGTCAAGAATACCGCGCACGGTATCTGCGACAGGTTCGTCCATATCGTCGCCGTCTACAAGGATTGTATAAAAACCCGTTATGCTTCCCTTGCTGGAAGTGCCTGATCTTTCAAGGAGTTTCGGCATTGAATCAAACATGCTTGGAGGAAACCCTCTCTGCGCCGGCGGTTCTCCGGATGCAAGCCCGATTTCCCTCATGGCGCGTGCAAAGCGCGTAACAGAATCAAAGAGCAGCATTACATCATTTCCCTGATCGCGGAAATATTCGGCTACCGCAGTGGCTACATAAGCTCCGCGCAGGCGGGATAGCGGCGGTGAATTGGAAGGAGTTACAACCAAAACACTGCGGGCAAGGCCTTCTGGCCCAAGATCGTTCTCAATAAAATCATTTACTTCCCTGCCGCGCTCTCCGATTAGAGCTACAACATTTACATGGGCGGTAGTATTACGTGCAATCATTCCCAGAAGTGTTGATTTTCCGACACCCGATCCTGCGAAAATGCCGAGGCGCTGGCCTTTTCCCACAGCTAGAAGTCCGTCAATAGCGCGCACCCCCGTTGTTATGCGCTCTGTAACGCGCCTCCTTGCAAGCGGATCGGGAGGACTTGCAAGAGCTGGATACATGCAGGATGAAGAAATATCTCCTTTATCATCAATAGGGTTTCCAAGCGCGTCAAGTACACGCCCTAACAGCTTTTCAGAAACGGGTACTTCAAGACGGCTTCCAAGACCGATAACACGGTCCCCTACTTCAATTCCGTCTGTTTCTTCATAAGCCATTAATTGAACAATATCTTCCCTTAGCCCGACAACTTCGGCTCTTATGTTCCCCTTTCCTTTTGGAGCGGCAATTCTGCATATTTCACCTATAATTGCCTGAGGTCCGCGGCTTTCTATCAATAGCCCTTGAACTTTGCATACTTTACCGACACATTTAATCGGGTCTGTACGTTTTGCGGATTCCAGGTATTTTTCAATTACTGTTGTTTCCATGAAGTCTCCCATCTTCAGGAATACTACGGAGTCTCTTGATCTGACTTTCTTTTGCGAAACTGCTCCATCTTTTCCGTTATTTGTTTATCTGCTTCTCTTTTTCCTTTTACTGCCATTGAGCTAAGAGCCGCCAATGCTGCGGAAGCCGTAAGAGCCGCGTTCGCAACTGGTGAAATATCGGCCTCCACGTCTGTGTCATCCCTGTTTGATGAGGAATCTTTCATTTTTGACGCTCCTATTAATGATGAAGTCGCAGCTAACTCCGTGTTGAGATTTGCTGTCCTTATAACAGGAGGCGGAGTGTTTTCCTTTATACGCGAACGAATCGGCGATATTTCCAGTATTCTGTTTTCAAGTTCTGCAAGCTGGCTTGCTATACGCGCGTCAATCTCTCCAAAATCAGTTTCAATAATACATCCGCCCCTGTCTACTGAACTGTCTTCCATAACATTAATTGTACTAACGCTTTCCAGCTGCTTGATAAAATCATGCTTGTGTTCTGTCACATACTCAGCATCCGCGAGATTAAGTCTTATATTAACGCTTCCCTTTGCTTTTACTTTCCGCAAAGCTTCTATTACATTTGCAATGATAACATCACGCTGGTTTTCTGTAATTACTTTGATGATCTTGCGCGATATCAGCAGAACAAGGTCAACAATTTCTTTTTCTGTTTCAAGAAGTATATCGCCTCTTTTATCCTGCGCGCGTTCAAGCACTGTCTGTGCTCTTTCAATAAGCCTGTCTACTTCCGCTTTTCCTTCGGCATATCCTTCCTGTTTTCCTTCCAGCAGACCCTGCTCTTTCGCTTCCTTTCGCTCGCCTTCAAGTGTCTGCCTTGTCTCAACTTCAAGCTGGCTGGCCCTTGACTGAGCGTCAACGATTATCTTCCGCGCTTCTTCTTCGGCTTTTTGCTTTATCGCCTGACTCTCGCTGGTTTGTTTTCTGATTTCTCCTACAGCAGTAGTCTGCGCGTCGGTAACGATCCGCTCCGCATCAGCTTTTGCGGCGGAGATCATTCTCGCCTTTTCATCTTCCCAGTGTGTTTTGAACAATTCGGCTTCGCGCCGCAGATCATCGGCTGTAGGACCTGTGTACGTTTCAACAGGATCATTTGTTTCTTCAGGTTCATCCGCTACAGCTAGATGCGAAATTTCGGGAAACGAAGTGGGCGAACCGATAACAATTCTCTCCTGTGTCGCTATTAATTCATTCGGTCTGAATACAGCCTTTGGCATATACTATCCTTCAAAAAGAATATATAACCGCAGAGTTTCACAGAATAAGAAAGAGTCATCATAAAAACCCTGTGTTCCTCTGTGTCCTCTGCGGCTAAAACTATACAACGAGCTCGTCTTCGCCGGCTCTTGCGACGACAATTTCGCCTGTATCTTCAAGATGCCTGATAATCGAAACTATCTTCTGCTGCGCTTCTTCTACGTCCTTTAAGCGTACCGGCCCCATATACTCCATGTCTTCCTTGAGCATACCTGCGGCGCGCTTCGACATATTCTTGAAAATCTTATCCTGTACTTCCGAATCGACAGACTTGAGAGCTTTCGCGAGTTCCTGTGAATCGACTTCGCGCATAACCTTCTGAATGGCGCGGTCGTCGAGCATAACGATGTCCTCGAACACGAACATTCTTTTTTTGATTTCTTCGGCGAGTTCCGGATCTTCGTCTTCCAGAGCTTCGATAATCTGCTTTTCAGAGGCGCGGTCAACAAGGTTCAGGATTTCAACAATACTTTCAACACCGCCGGCTGCCGTGTAATCTTCGCTTGACAGTGAAGAAAGTTTCTTTTCAAGAACACGTTCAACTTCACGAAGTACTTCAGGAGATGTTCTGTCCATTGTTGCGATACGGCGGGCTACATCGCTCTGCACTTCATTCGGAAGATTCTGCAGAATAATGGAAGCTTTGTTCGGTTCAAGATAAGCGAGGATCAGCGCGATTGTCTGCGGATGCTCCTGCTGGATAAAGTTTAAGAGGTGCGCCGGGTCTGTACGGCGGATAAAATCGAAAGGCCGCACCTGAAGGCTTGAAGTAAGGCGGTTGATTATATCAATAGCCTTCTGGCTTCCCAATGATTTTTCAAGAAGTTCCCTTGCATAATCAATACCGCCTGTGGAGATAAACTGGCTTGCCTGCATTAACTCCTGAAACTCATTTAAAATAGCGTCTTTCTGCTCTGCATCAATGGTTTCAAGACGCGCAATTTCAAAAGTGAGTGTTTCAATCTCGTCTTCACGCAGGAACTTGAAAATCTCCGAAGATATTTCTGATCCTATTGTAACAAGGAAAATAGCCGCCTTCTGGCGCCCTGTATAATCTTTTACGCCTTTTTTCTTTGAACCGCCTGGGGCAGCTCCTGGTTGTAATGCTGTCTTTGCCATAAATTATTCCTCCAAGAGCCATGTTCTGATAAGCTGAGCAGCATCCTGCGGATGCTCTTTTGCCAAATTGATGGCATTTTCCATCAATTCCATTCTTGTGCGTTCTTCCAAAGAAATGGATACTTCCGTTCCTTCTGCTTCCGCCTCTGCCATCGCGCTCTCACGCAGCATCTGTTCGCGCCGCGCCCGCTCTTCTTCAGCAAGCCTTCTGCGCCTTTCCATCTCGCGGGAGATCATCCTGAACAGCATAAAGCCTGCCAGTATTATTGTCAAACCTATAATAAAAACAACAATGGTCATTTGAATCTGTTTTTGCTTGAAATACGCGGCATCTTCATCTTTAAATTCCTGAGCGCGATCAACCGGAATGTTACGCACTGTTACAGAATCTCCTCTTGCCGGATTATAACCTATTGCGTCGCGGATTAAATCTTCGGCATAACGGAGTACTTCGGTGGAAACAGGAGTATATTCCCTTTCAATTCTCTTGTCAGGTGTTTCTACAGGGTTTCCTTTTGAATCATATTTCCATTTCCATGTTCCGTCAATGTTTACAGAAACAGTTACACGATCAATTGAAGGACTTTTTTCCTCCGAGATGTTGCGCTGGTTAATCTCATTGTTAGTGGTTCTTGTAGACTGACTGACTTCACCGTATAGGTTAGACATATCCCTGAACGCAGGCGTTACATTTCCTTCAACTCCCGTCGGCCCCTCAGGCATAAACCCTGTTCCCCTCCATGTTGTCTCTGAAACTGTATCCGAACGAACAAGCGATTCAAGTACAATTGAATCATCGTATGAAAGTCCTGGTGTCTGCGGTTTAATCGTAACAGGAAAACTTTCCACTGTTTCAACGCTTTTTTGAGACATGTCCATATCAATTTTTATATTTAAATCCCTTACGCGATCCTGGGAGAATATCCGCTGAAGCGAAACCAGTACAGCTTCCCTGTAATGCGCTTCTGTTCTTCTTATCTGCTTTTGCTCCTGTTCGATAAGAGCAAGCCTGTCCGCGGCCGCCATACCTTCAAAATCGTTCAACACAATTCCCGTGTGATCCGTTATGACAATATACTCCGGTTTTAATCCTTCTATGGCAAATTGAAGGAGTTTCTGTATACCTTCAATTTTCCCTCGGTTTTGCGGAAATATCGCAATGTCGCTTCCAGGCTTTGGAGTTATACGCACACTGACTGATACAGGATTTTGCTGGGATGCAAAAAGCTCCCTTGTTGGCCAGACAATCTGTATCCCGACATCGTCAACATCCTCAATAGCTCTGATGTGTTCGATGATCAGATTTTCCTGCGCCCGTCGGAAATTTACATTGCGTTCAAAATCGGTTATTGTCCATCTTTCAGTATCAAATATCGCCCACGGATCTATCCCTGAAGGAATTAAATCCTCGCGTATCAGAATAGTCCTCATGCGCCGTGCGGTTGCTTCATCAGCAACCTGCACCAGACCCGTCGGCGATACCGTGACTTTAATATTTTCCTGATTGAGTCTGAGTATAATTCTGTCAAGCGCTGACTGATCCCTGATTGGCGCGTCAATTACAGAAACCAATACCGGCGATGATGAAACCATAAAAAGCGCAATAACCATTCCTATTATAACAACGGCTATCACGCCAATCATGATCCTTTGCTGCATCGGCCATCCTGTCCATAAAGCGGCAATTCTGGCCAGTAATTTCTTGAAAAACTCGTTCATGTGTCCCCCTCCCCTTCGGCTTTCTCCCTGAAAGCCTTATCTGGTATTTATCAAATCTCTCCAGCCTTGCACCAGCCTGCTCAGAATGTTGCGCGTAATTCCGAGAGTCATATTCGCTTCGGCCTGTGCGATCGTAATATCGTGAATATCAACCGAATCAGGATTGATAATCGCCTCCTTCTGCAGATCGCTTGCGTTTATCTGCGAACCGGACACTTTATCCAGAGCCTGCAAAAGAGCGTTCTCGAATGTTCCCGCTTTTGTAATTCCGTTTGCTCCTATTGTGTCTCTTAAAAGAAGCATCTTGTTTCCGTTTCCGGAATACGGACTGTCAGGCGGCAGCATGTGTTCAGGATGCGTGCGCTCCATTATCGCCGCGTAATTCTGCGACGCCGCCGCGCTGATATAAGCCTCATTGTTAAAAATTGTCATCTTTCCCTCCCAATTGTTAATTATTATTTACTGCTGGCGAATGTTTTTAACATACACCGTTCCTTATCTAGCGCCTATTTCCAGTGCACGCTGGAACATGGCTTTTGATCCTTCGATGATTGCTGCATTTGCTTCGTAAGAGCGGGATGCGGAAATCATATCCACCATTTCCGTAACAACATCCACATTCGGCATTTCAACATAACCTTCCCGCGGCCCTGAAAGAATCGCGTCAGGATGTGTTGGATCATATACAAAGCGGGGTTCTGTTGAACGATCTTTCTGGATTTCAACAACTCTGACTCCCTGCCCGATTCCGTTATCCATATTTTCAGGCAGAAAGGGAGATCTCCAGTAAGCGCCTTCTGTCACAGGCCGCATAATAACGCGGCTGCGTTTAAAAGGGCCACCCTCTGTAGTCCGCGTAGTGTTAACATTCGCCATGTTATCAGCGATTACATCAAGCCTCATTCTGTTGGCTGACAAACCTGTCGCCGCGATATTGATTGAACTAAAAATTCCCATATTCATTCCTCCCTGTTATTTATATTAACTTCTTAATATCTGATTTATCTGACTGAATTCAAACGCAGCTGCCTGCGTAAATAGCGTATAACTCATCTGATTTTCAGTGGCGAGCATAAACTCCTGTTCAGGATCGACATTATTCCCGTTGTTGTTATATGTGCTTGTATAATCCAGCACGCGCCTAATCTGCACATCGCGGTAATCCCTTTCCTTATAATTCGGGAAATGTTTTTCATGAGTCCTTGCCAGCTCCAGCGCGGGCTTTTCGTTTTCAGTGTTAAGCGCCCGTTTAAGTTCGCTTTCAAAGTTTACGACAGACCTTTTAAAATCAGGAACATCAGCATTGGCCAGATTATTCGCAATTACCTGCCTGCGTACAGTGCTGACATCCATCGCGCGGTGAAGCAAATCTATTGTCCTTGCAAAAGTATTCATAAAAACCTTCCTCTATACTCTAAATTCGGTCAATTTTTAATTAAACTGTAGCCGCATATCTTCATTCCTTACTCCTCATTTATAAAATATAGCGTCCCAGATCCTGATCCTTGACTATCTCAGCCAGCTTTTCATTGACATAATCCACGGTTATATCGATATTCGCGGGTGAAATATCGGACGCTTCAAAAGACAGTTCCTCAAGGAGAGCCTCCATTATTGTATGAAGACGGCGGGCTCCGATATTTTCAAGCTTTGAGTTTACTTCCGCCGCGAGAACCGCAAGATGATCAATTGCTTCGGGAGTGAAAGTAATTTTTATATCCTCTGTGCCAAGCAATTCGGCGTATTGTTTTATAAGCGCGTTTTTCGGTTCAGTAAGGATACGGAGGAAATCATCCTTACCCAGAGAATCAAGCTCAACACGCAGCGGAAAGCGTCCCTGCAGTTCCGGGATAAGATCCGAAGGCTTGCTTACATTGAACGCGCCTGCTGCGATAAACAGGATATGATCTGTATTTACAGGCCCCCACTTTGTATTAACCGTCGCGCCTTCGACAATGGGAAGAATGTCGCGCTGAACACCTTCGCGGCTTACATCAGGGCCTCCTCCGCGATCGCCTTTTACCGCGATCTTGTCAATTTCATCTATAAAGATTATACCTGTTTCTTCAACTCTAGCTCTTGCTTCATCACTTACCTTGTCGCGGTCAACAAGTTTTTCAGCTTCTTCAGCTTTTAATATTTCCCTTGCGCGCGCGACAGTTACAACTTTTTTCTTTTTTCCGCCACCGAAGAAACCGGCAAATCCGGAAAGAGTAGATTCAAGGTCTTCCATATTTCCGCCCATCATTTCGATTGCCGGAAACTGCGGATTCTGATTCATCATAAGCTCCACAGTTCTGTCTTCAAGTTTCCCTTCGTGAAGCATCGCGCGTAATTTCTCTCTTGTAGCTCTGAACTTGTCATCCCCTTCTTTTGTATCCTGTAAAGATTCCTCACCCGCAGGTTCTGCTGTCTTTGTATTATTTCCGTCATCCTGCGCTTCGCCATTTGACTTGTTGTTATAAACAGGAATCCCAAGCTGCAATGTTGTCGCGATAATACTTGAGTTTGAATTCTCGGGATTAATTGAGAAAGTACCCATTGGACGCATAACAGGACCGGGTTTCACAGTTTTTTCTTTTTGCTTTTTCGCATTGTTCGGAAGCAGTAAATCAAGAAGAGCTTCCTCCGCGCGTTTTTCCGCTTCAACCGTGACTGCTTCCTGCATTTCCTGTTTAACCATCTGAAAGCCCGCTGCCATTAAATCGCGTATCATTGATTCCACATCACGCCCGACATAACCTACCTCAGTATATTTTGTGGCTTCCACTTTAATAAAGGGAGAACCCGCAAGTTTGGCAAGGCGTCGCGCAATTTCTGTTTTGCCTACTCCTGTAGGACCTATCATCAGAATATTTTTAGGCGCTATATCTTCGCGAAGCTCAGGATCAAGCTTGAGTCTTCTTATACGGTTTCTTAAAGCTACAGCTACCGCTCTTTTAGCTTTTTTCTGCCCGACAATGTATTTATCAAGCTCCGCTACAATTTCCCTGGGAGTATAATCATTTCTTTTTTCGTTTATCATTTTTTTTTCGCTCATGGCACCAATTCCTCTAATGTTATCTGCATATTTGTATATATGCAGATGTTACCTGCAATCTTAAGGCTCTTTTCCGCAATCTGCGCCGCGGTAAAACCGCTGCCTTCCAGAAACGCGAGGGCCGCGGCATAGGCGTAGTTGCCTCCCGATCCAATCGCGAGCGCGTTTTCGGCAGGTTCAATCACATCCCCAGTGCCTGAAATTAAGAGAGTCTTTGTAATATCGGCCACAAGCAAAAGCGCTTCAAGCCGCCTTAAAGTGCGATCCATTCTCCAGTCTTTAGCAAGTTCCACCGCGGCTCTTGCCAAATCCCCCGAGTATTCTTTCAACTTTTGTTCAAAGCGGTCAAAGAGAGTAAACGCATCCGCTGTTGCGCCAGCGAAACCGCAAAGAACTTTACCGTCCATAAGGCGGCGCACTTTTCGCGCGTTATTTTTCATAACGGTATTTCCCATTGTTACCTGGCCGTCACCTGCCATCGCCACCTTACCGTCCTTGCGGACAGCAATTACGGTAGTTGAATGTATCTCCTCTCTATTACTCATAGTCTCTCCTTTAATTATTAAGAATGCGGATGAGAAGCCGCGTAAACTTTTTTCATCTTTTCAATATTTACATGCGTATAGCGCTGCGTTGTTGATATGCTTGAATGCCCTAGCATCTCCTGAACAATGCGTACATCACAGCCTGAGTTAACAAGATGAGTTGCGAAACTGTGGCGCAGAGCGTGCGGATTAATATTTTTTCCCAATCCGGAATACTGCGAATAGCGGGAAATAATCCATCGTACGCCTGGAATGGAAATAGGCTGCCCCTTCCTGTTGATAAAAAGAGCGTCTGTCTCTCCGTTTTTTTCTGTGATACTCAAACGCGCTTGTCTGTGCGGAAGATATTCTGCGATAGCCTCTTTAGCTTCCTGCGAAAAAAACACATACCTTTGTTTGCCTCCTTTTCCTGTAATTTTCGCTTCATCAAAGGAAGCAGAAATATTAGACATTGAAAGCGTTACTACCTCTCCTATTCTGAGTCCTGCAGAATACATTGTCATAATCAGCGCTTTGTCTCTTTCAGGCCATAGAATGCCTGTTGTCTCAGGAAGAGAGGCAAAGTCCGCCATTTCGCTTTCCCATAATACATTTGGAAGGCTGACAGGTGTTTTAATGTTTTTTAAAGACTCGCATGGATTATCTTTGCGTTTGTTTAAACGGATCATCCAGCGGTAAAATCCCCTGATTGAAGACAGGCTCCTGTTTACACTTGATGCAGCCATCCTCTCAGCGGACAAATCTGCGATAAAACTCTGTACTTCATATGAGGACGCCTCTTCGCTTTTAATACCCAGATTTTCACAGTAATTTGAATAACGGGACAGATCATTGCCGTAAGCGTCAAGCGTCAGACGCGAACATCCCTTCACTGCTTTAAGATAATCCAAATATTCTTTTATCATTCCTCACTGTCCTCCGCGCTGTGCAGATAATCGCATTCTGGGTTTATGCAAACTTTATGCGTGCCGTTTTTCTTGTCGTATTTTTCCACCATGAAGAATCCGCATTTTGGGCAATCCTGGTTGATTGGTTTAAAATGACTGATAAAATCACAGTCAGGATAATTGGTACACCCGTAAAACTCTTTGCCTCTTCCCTTTGTCTTGCGCGCGACTATATCGCCCTGGCATTTCGGACACTTCGCCAGAGGTATTGATTTTGTATTGCGGCATTCAGGGAATCCTGAGCACGCTAGAAAGAACCCGAAGCGCCCCAGTTTCTTATGGAGCGGCTTCCCGCACTTTTCACACAGAAACTCAGTCACTTCATCCAGTGTTCCCTTATAAGACTCTACCGACTTGCTGACTTCGTCCACTGTTGTTTTAAACGGATCCCAGAACTCCCTTATCATTTCAGGCCAGCTGATTCTGTTCTCTTCAACTTCATCAAGCTTTGTTTCCATTGTCGCTGTAAAATCAGCGTCAACATACAGCGGAAAATGTTCCACTAACACATCATTTATCAGTTTACCCAAAACAGTAGGCACAAGCTGCTTGTTAGACCGTGTAACATAATAGCGATCAAGAAGAACGGAAATAATTGAAGCGTATGTTGATGGGCGTCCTATTCCCTTTTCTTCAAGGGTACGGACAATGGACGCATCCGAGAAACGCGCAGGCCCCTGCGTGAAATGTTGTTCGCTCCTGAATTTTTCTACCTTTACTTTATCACCCGTTTTTAATGAAGGGTATGCGCTTCCGTTTTCTTCTTTGGAAGAAAGAAGTTTTATCGCTTTATAAAAACCTTTTTCAACAAGCTTGCTTCCGCTGATTCTGAAGGTTCCTTCCTCTGTATCCGTAGTTACCTTTATATCAACGCTGACAGTTCTGCTTTTGGCATTATTCATCTGACTGGATACAAAACGTTCCCAAATAATTGTATAAAGACGAAGTTGATCTTTTGATAGATATTCTTTTACCGAATCAGGCGTATAATCGGTATATGTCGGCCTTATTGCTTCATGAGCGTCTTGCGCTTTTTTTCCGACTGTATATTCAACAGCTTTTTCAGGCAGTTCTTTGGGATAATTCTTGGAAAGCCAGTTACGCGTATCTTCAAGTGCCGAAGCAGCTATACGGACTGAGTCCGTACGCATATAGGTAATTAACCCAACTCTTGACGAACCTATATTAACACCTTCATAAAGCTGCTGGGCAACCTGCATCGTTTTGCGCGAGGTGAAACCCAGTCTGTTCGCCGCAGTCTGCTGTAATTGCGAAGTAGTAAAGGGTGCTTTGGGGCGGATGGTTTTATCTGTTTCGCGGACATCAGAAACAAAACACTCTCTATTTTTAATTTTATCTATTATTGAGTTTACTTCGGTTTCGTTTTTTAATTCAGGTTTGCTGTTATTCCACAGTACAAGCTGCGCTGTATAAATTGTTTTACCTGATTTAAAATCAGCTTCAAGGGTCCAGTATTCTTCGGGAATAAAACTCTCTACTTCTTTTTCCCTTTCGCAGATAAGACGAAGCGCGACAGACTGAACGCGCCCTGCGGAAAGACCGTTCTTTACTTTCTTCCACAACAATGGAGAAAGATTATAACCTACCAGCCTGTCGAGTACACGGCGCGCTTTTTGCGCGGAAACTTTCGCTTCGTCAATACCGCGCGGATTAAGGACTGCGTCATTTACAGCCTGAGGAGTTATTTCGTTAAAACTGATTCTCTCGATCGGAACAAGGTCTGTCCTTGCAGTAATCGCGTTTCTCAGGTGCCATGCGATCGCTTCGCCTTCCCGATCATTATCACAGGCAAGTAATACTTTTCCGGATTTTTTAGCGTCTGTTTGCAGTTCCTTAAGTATTTTTGCTCTGCCGCGTACTGTTATATATTCCGGTTCAAAATTGTGATCAACATCAATTGCCGTTCTTGATTTTGGAAGATCAATAAGATGCCCCATAGACGCTTTAACATTGTAACTGGGACCGAGATATTTTTCGATAGTTTTTACCTTTCCCGGAGACTCAACAATAATAAGGATTTGTTTATCCTGTTTGGATGATTTTTTCTTCGCTGTTCTGTTTTTTGCAGTTTTTTCTGTAACCATACCTTTCCCTTTAAATATCAATATCAAGAAAATCCGCTATTGAGGAAATTAACTCTTCCTTGCAAGAAGGCCTGGATGAATAGATATCCGCCGCGTTTGAGAATGATTCTTTTAAATTCCACTTATTCAAAATATCAGATGCGCAGAAGACTATTTCAGCACCGTCATAAGCCAACTTAATTGTACCCCTCCTGTCAAGTCCCTCTCTCTCCCGCGTACCGCAAGATGCTACCCAAAGATCCTTTCCCTGCTCAAGCGCAAAAGTCGCGGTAATTAACGCTCCCGATTTAAAAGGCGCTTCAACAACAAGCACACTGCGCGAAAGAGCGGCAATTATTCTGTTTCTTGCCGGAAAAGTCCATTTACTTGCAGGCATACCAGGAGGATATTCAGAAATTATCGCTCCTCCTGAATTCAATATCTTGTTTGCAAGGGGTTTGTTTGCGGACGGATAAATCCCGTCGATACCTGAACCGAGCACCGCATATCCTGGCACACCTGAAATAAGATTTCCTCTGTGAGACATTGCGTCAATTCCATAGGCAAGGCCGGAAACAACAGATATTCCTGAACGCCCTATGTTGCCCGCAATCTTATAAGCCTGTTCCGCCGATTCCCGGCTGGGCTTTCTTGTCCCAACCATTCCCAAAAGCGGTTTCTCAGGATTTGGAAGGCATCCTCTGTAGTAAATTAGCGCAGGAGGATCATATATCTCTCTTAACAGGGGAGGATATTCAAATGAAGACCACGATACCAGTTTAATCGATCGTATTCTGCAGGTTGTATCAATATGTCCTGCCTTTTCGGCCATTTCGCTTATATCCCAAAATGTTTTAATTTCCCTTTTTAAAATTTTCTCAATATCTTTTCTTGTCTGTACAAACAAATCATCTTCACATTCAAAAGTTTTCATTAATATTATTTTTTCTGTAATTTTTATTCCAGGTAAAATGGAAATAATTAAATCCAAAAGACCGCGTTTTTCCCTATCCATAAATTATCCCCTGAATATAATCTCTGTTATTCAATGCTTCATTCTTTTCACTCTGATTTCTTGTACGATCAATAATTCTGTCATATATTTCAACTGCTCGTGAATAGTTTTGCAACATAAAATGCGCCCTTGCAAGAATAAACATCGCCGATATATCTGATGTATTAATTGAAAGATAACGATCAAGGCAGGTAACCGCCTCCTGCGGCTTATCAAGCTCAAAAACATACAATACACCAAGACCATACATCGGCCTTGTGTAGGTAATATCAATTTCCAAAGCTCGCAAATAACCTTTTTCCGCAAGGTTAAAATAACGCTCTCTCTCATTGATATCATTTACTGAAAATCCAATAATTGATTTTGCGACAAAAGAAGCCGAAACCCCGGTTAAATAATAAAGAAGCGCGTCCTCCGTGTTATAGTAAATTGCCTTTTCAAGAGCAGAAAGAGCGTCATTGTGCATATTCCTGTCCGCAAGCCTTGTCGCAAGAATCTTCCAGTAAACTCCTGTTTGCGCTCCTTCCCTTACATTACGTTCAATCTGATCTTCGTATAACGCAATCGCATGTCTTAAACCGTCAATTGTTTCAGGCGGGCCTCCTCTCGGACTTAACTCCGCAATACGGCCTGCCAGTTCCCTGTTTGTTTTTACACTTCCTCTTTGGTACATAAAATAAAGCAGAGCTCCGACTGCGGCAATAATAAGGATTGCTGTTAAAAATTCTTTAAATTTCTTCATAACAACCCCGTGCCTGTTTCAGGTTTGGCAGGAAACGCCGGTGATTTTCTTTGAGTACCGATCTTTGAACGTGAGTATAAATCTGTGTCGTAGAAAGGTCAGCATGTCCCAAAAGTTCCTGAACTGTCCTGAGATCCGCTCCTCCTTCCAGAAGGGAAGTAGCGAAACTGTGCCGTAATGTGTGAACACGCGAGGAAGTTCCTGCAAGTGATGCCCATTTCGCGTAATTTTTCCAGATACCTTTTCTGGATAGACGTTTTCCTGTTTTTGAGATAAACAGAGCCTGGCTTTTATTCACTTTTCCTGCAAGTTTGGGCCGCGCAAAGCTCAGGTACTGATTTATCTGCCCTGCTGCCTCACTGCCAAAGAACACAAGACGCTCCTTATTGCCTTTCCCTTTCACTCTGGCGGTACCGCCTGAGATATCAATATCTCTGAGATTTAATCCTGCCGCTTCCATTACGCGAAGACCTGCGGAATAAATAAGCTCAAAAAGACATCTGTCTCTTACACCCTGCGGTTTCGACACATCTATTACATCCAAAAGATTTTCAAAAATTTCCTTTTCCATCACTTCAGGAAGAACTCTTTTACGCTTTGGGTTATCAAGAAGGCTTGCGGGGTTTTCATTTATGAGCCTTTCATCCACTGCGAACCGGAAAAAGGATCTTAACGCCGAGATTGCTTTTGACACAGAACGAGAATCAATTTTATCCGTATTTTGGCGCAGAACAAGATATGCGGTAAGAAAATCAGTATCTGCATCGCAGAGCTGTTTCCCTTCCGTCTCAAGAAAAGCAAGAAAACGTTTTATTTCGATACGATAACACTCTTTTGTCAGGAAAGCGTGACGCTCTATCGCAACAAGCCGGGAGCAAAATCTTTTTAGAATAACAGAATTATCCAAATTATATTTTCCCCATCATATTCGTGCATGTTTTTTCTTCTGTCTGAAAATTATGTTTTCTAATCACGGAAGGCACATCCAAATCATCCTGATATTCTCTCTGCGGCAGATAGGAAGAAAGATAATCAGGGCGTTTAGTTCTTTCTACCATCCTTACATACTCATTGTAATCAATAAAATCAGAATCCACAGATTTTTCCTGTACCGGCGGCTTTACAGGCGCATACTGAGCACCCAGAAAACCTGTTGCGATAACTGTAACCTGAATACAGTTATCAAATTCAGGATCGATTCGAAGACCGTGAATAAGATGAACTTCCGGATCACATTTCTCTTTTACTGTCTTAATAATATTTTGAATTTCAACAAGTGTTATATCATCAGGTCCTGCAATATTTATCAAAACTCCCGTAGCTCCTTCAATGCTTGTATCTTCAAGAAGCGGATTGTCAATCGCGTTCTTAACAGCATCAAGAGCGCGATTTTCGCCTGAACCTGAACCGATACCCATAAGGGCATCGCCCTTGCTTTTCATTACTGTTTCAACATCTGCAAAATCAGTATTTTGGAATCCGGTTTTTGTTATAAGCTCTGAGATACCCTGAACTCCCTGACATAAAACCTCATCAGCCATCAGGTACGCCTCATTATAAGATGTTTTATTATCAATAATTTTGAATAAATATTGATTTGGAATAACAATTAATGTATCAACTTCCTGCCGTAATTTTGCAATTCCTTCTTCTGCAAGCCTCATTTTGTAGCGGCCTTCAAATTCAAACGGAGTCGTAACGACTGCAACTGTAAGAGCGCCAAGCTGTCTTGCGATACGCGCGATAATCGGTGCTGAGCCTGTTCCTGTTCCGCCCCCCATACCCGCCGTAATAAAAACCATATCTGCGCCTTTAAGTACTTCCGCAATTGCGGCTTGATCCTCAAGAGCGGCTTTCTCTCCCTTATCAGGAACACCTCCAGCTCCCCTGCCGCCTGTAACTTCTGCGCCGATCTGCAGTTTTATGTCCGACTTGCTTTTATGATACAAATCCTGAAGATCAGTGTTAGCTGCAATAAAATCAACTCCTGTCATATTTGCGTCAATCATCCTGTTTAACGCATTTCCGCCTCCGCCGCCTGCGGAAATTACCTTAATAACAGCAGGTATATCGTACTTCGGAATACGGCTTTCTTTTACTTCTGCCGGAAACATTTTGTTAGTCGCTTTCGTTTCCTGCAGTTTGAATGGGATTACCGGAGGTATTCCCATATCCAAAATCTTCGATTTTACTCCGGAAACATCAGAGTTTTCTGCTCTAATCTGCGGGCTCGCTGAGAGTTCACATACCGTTAATACATTCATTCTATCCCCTCCACTTTATATATTTAATTAATCCTTCTGCATGTATAATTGCTTTCGCAGAAATGAATTAAAAAAATTCCTCTTTTAACCAGTATTTCAATTTTTCTATAAGCGCAGTACTTCTTTTATCGCCCTGTCGTAATTCAAAACTTTTATCTTCTGAATCAAGACCCAGTCTTCGTTTTCCTTCAAGAGCAAGCCCGATTACTGTAGCAAATGAAGGATTTCGGTATTCTTCTACAAGTCCTCCCAAATTTTGCACAGGCAATGGATTTCCAAGCCTTGCCGGTAATTTTAAAATATTATTTGCAAGTTCTGTCACTCCGGCCAACTGCGCAGTTCCTCCTGTAAGAACAACGCCGCCTCCCAGCGGGCGCGTAAGATTCAATGTATCAAGATGCTGTTTAGCCAGTTTAAAAATCTCTTCCATTCTTGGTTTAATAATTGCGAGTAACTGCGAACGCGGAATTGTCATTGGCGGCCTTCCTCCGACACCCGGCACTATTACAGTATCATCGTCGTCCAACGCCGCGTCCCAGCAGCAGCCGGCATCAATTTTTATCTTCTCCGCATTCTCAACAGAGATATTTTTTATTATTGAAATATCGCTTGTAACCTGTGTGCCGCCGGCCGGAATTGTATGCGTTGAGTATGGAGTTCCGTCAACAAAAACAAGTGTATCGGTAGTTCCTCCTCCAAGATCAAGCAGCACAACGCCAAGTTCCATTTCCTCCTGGGTAAGCGCAGCCTTAGCGGCTGCAAGTGTTTGAAGGACAAGCTCATTCACCCTAAAGCCCGCGCGGTTAACGCATTTAATTAAATTCTGCGCGCCTGTTACAGAACAGGTAATTATATGAACTTCAGATTCAAGACGCACACCGATCATATCTATAGGATTTCGAATGCCTTTTTGATCATCTACCTTATAATTCTGCGGTATTACTTCAAGAATTTGTCTGTCGGTTGGAATCACAACCGCTTTGGCAGCTTCCAAAACACGATCAATATCTTCCTGCCCTATTTCCCTTTCTTTTGTATTTCGCTTTTTACCGGAAACTCCGACAACTCCGCGAGAGTTTATCCCGTTTATGTGATTTCCGCCTATTCCTGTCCAGCAGTCTGTAACTTCAAGGCCGCTCATCATCTCTGCGTCTTCAATTGCAGAAGCTACGGCACGAAGAGTAGCTTCAATATTTACAACAACCCCTTTTCTTAAACCTGTGGACGGACGTACACCCACACCGATAATTTTAAGACTTCCGTCTGTATCATGTTCGCAGATAACAGCGCGTACGCACGTTGAGCCGATATCCAATGAGGCAATTATATCATTACTCATATCAGGACTGCTCCTTTATCCTATATGTACCCATACCGGATCTGAAATCGATCTCCTGCGGCTTTTGAATATCATTTTCAAAAACATTCAGCATAAGCAACATATACCGAAGTGTATCTTCAGTTAAATTATTCTCCATTCTTACCCTGATTGAACTGTGAACCGGATAAAGTAAAAGCTCATACCCGTCCCATGTTTTAGGCTCTATATGAATTTCAGAAATGGCAGATAACAATTCCGGCGAGGTTATTGCAATCTGGCTTAAGCTTTCAACAAGCGGCACTAAAGCCGAAGGGAAACGCATACCAAGCTGAGGATTTTCAATTCCTGAAAGAACCGGAAGGTTTAATGTTTCAGCAGAAGACGGATCTCCGATTTTATAAAAAACTCCGTGTCTGTCAACATAAAGCGGCGACTGTTTAAAATTATCATTTGCCAGAACAAGCGCTGATGCTGTGCGCGGATTAAGAAATATTAATAATCTGTCGGGGAAACGTTTCATTACCAGCGCCGATTCAACAAGTATATGCGAAGAAAGCACATTTTGAATTTTCCTGACGTTAGTTGAAAAGAATGACGCATTTTCATCAATACCTGCAAGAGAGAGTATCTCTGTGCGGCTGAGAGGAGAAAATCCATGAACCTCAACTGTTGAAAAAGGAATGAAAGGACTGATTCCAAATAGCCAGATTAACTGTGCTGCAAGAATTACAGCAGCAATTATCAAAAGCCTTTTAACGCCTTTTTCAATTTTACCAGCAGTCCTTTTTCTAATATTTATTTCCTCAGAGGTATTATAATAATAATTAGTACTCATTTTCGTCCTCCGTATTTCTTGCTGCAATACTGCTGTTTCCGCCATTTCTTGCAACATTGGCAATCAAACCAGCACAGATAAGAGTTGTTAAAAGCGATGAGCCTCCGGCTGAAAAGAACGGAAGCGGAATTCCAGTTACGGGAAGAGCGCCTGAAACGACTGCTGTATTTAACAATGCCTGGGATACAATCATGGTTGTTAATCCTGCAGCTAAAAGACAGCCAAAAACAGTTTCACTTCTTAAAGCAGCTCTGTATCCAAGAACAGCAAAAAGCGAAAACAACGCAAAGAAAAGCAATATTCCGGCAAACCCAGCCTCTTCAACATAAGCGCTGAATATAAAGTCTGATTGTATCTCCGGAACACTCGCTATCTTGCGAGTTCCTTCTCCAAGTCCTTTTCCCCAAAAACCGCCTGAAATAATCGCATCCCTGCTTGCATTAACCTGAAAGCCTGCACCAAGCGGATCCCACTCAGGCTTAATAAAACTAACAAGGCGCCGCACCCTGTGCTCTTTCGTAAATACCAAAAGCGCAGAGATCGGTATAATCATTACAACAGCTGCCAGAAAATAACGATAACGCATTCCTGCAATAAAGAAGATTATCATTGCATTAAAGACTATAAAAACAGCTGTAGAAAAATTATTTTGTATATATATAAGGCCGAAGAAACACCCTGTAACCAATACAGGAGGAAGTATTCCTGAATAAAAATCCGAAAGGTTATCAGATTTTTTATCAATAATGTGGGCTAGATATATTGGAAGTACAAACTTCACCATTTCTGACGGCTGATAAGACATGGAACCTACTTCAATCCAGCGGGAAGCTCCGTAACGTTCTATCCCAATGCCAGGAACCATCGTTAAGATGCAGAGAAATACAGCAAACATAACGAAAGGCATTATGAATTTTCTAACTGTATCAAGGTTAATTCGCGAAAATATAAAAAAGGCTGCAAGCCCTGCTGCACCAAAAGCTGCCTGCCTTAAAATAAAATAATTACCGTTATTGAAAAAGCGTGCAGCAAATGAATAAGATGCTGAATATAGCGTTACAAGCCCTGTTCCCAATAACAGAATTACGCAAAAATAAAAAAGATGTATTTGAGTTTTGCGGTTTTGCGTCTTTTCAATTTCAAATTGATACATACAAATTCCTATTGAATCTTTAATGTTGAAAGTGCGATGATCGCAAACAATCCGCCCAATATCCAGAATCTGATAACGGTTTTATTTTCCGACCAGCCCATAAGTTCGTAGTGATGATGAAGCGGTGCCATTTTAAACACACGTTTTTTTCGCAGTTTAAAAGAAACTACCTGAATGATTACAGACGCAATTTCCAGTACAAAAACTCCTCCCATAACAAGAATTAATATCTCTTTCTTTGTTATAAGCGAAACCACCGCTATAACTCCGCCAAGCGACAGACTGCCTACATCGCCCATAAATACTTCAGCAGGATGGGCGTTAAACCAAAGAAACCCTACACAGGCTCCTGTTGCCGCAAGACAAAATACTGTAAGCTCTCCTGCTTCGGGAATATACGGTATACCGAGATATTCCGAAAAATCAACACGTCCTGTAATGTATGTTAAAACAGCAAGCGTAAGAAAAACAATTATTAACAATCCTGCCAAAAGACCGTCAAGACCGTCGGAAAAGTTGACAGCATTTGATTCACCTACAATAAGCAGCACAGCGAATGGTATCCACAGCCAGCCCATATCCAAAACAGGATCCTTAAAAAATGGAATATAAAGAGCTGTTGTATTCTCTCCGCCTGTAAAATACATTATTAATACAATTGAAATTGCAATTGCAAACTGACAGACAAGTTTTACCCATGAAGGAAGCCCGTCCGAATTATGGCGTGTAACTTTCAGATAGTCATCAACGAAGCCTATTGCTCCGAATGCGATAAACGCACCTACCGTTATAAGGACAGCAGTGTTTTGCCAATTACCCCATAAGCCAATAGCAGTTAAAACAGACAGAATAATAAATATTCCGCCCATTGTCGGAGTACCGGATTTTGCTAAATGAGTCGAAGGACCGTCTTCCCGCACAGATTGTCCGACCTTCAGCCTTTGAAGAATTTCTATTATTTTTCCGCCAAAGAAAAAACAAATCAACAGTGTAGTAAGAGCCGCAAAAGCGCTTCTGAATGTAAGATAATTGAATACGCGGAAAGGCGTAAAAACACCATACAAAAACTCGATCAACTCATAAAACATTGTATACCTCCGCAGAACCTTCTTCGTTTTTTTGCATGGTAAGCATTTCGGTAAGTCTTTCCAGAGCGCAGCCGCGCGATCCTTTTAAAAGCACGAGATCGCCCCGTCTCACAAAACAATCAATGGCAGCGGAAAGTTCTGCTATATCGCATGAATGAAAGAATGATCTTTTATTTTCCTCAAGACAAGAAGCGGCTGCTTCTGTTTCCTTTCCAAACAGATATATCATTTTTGCCTGTGATACTGATAAAAGAAATGCCAGTTTCTGATGTTCTGAAACTGAGTTTTTACCCAATTCCAACATATCCGCAATAACATATACTTTTCTTCCCGGCCATTCAAGCGAATCGCAGAATTCAATGCTTTTGGCGGTTGATTCAGGGCTGGCATTATAACAATCACGGACAACCGTAGTGCGCCCGGAAAGAACCTCTAACCTGCCGAAAAGCGGCTGTACAGATTCAAGCCCTTTTTTAATAGACTTCCCGCTTACAGGAATTTCTTTCGCTATTGCAATAGCAGCCATTGCGTCATCAAGATTGTGTTTTCCAGGAAGGTTAAAATGTATATTATCACCAGCCCAGATAATCTCGGTTCCGTCAAGACCAAGATTGCGTACTCCTTCAAATTCCTTAAAATTTTTCACGCTGTAATACTTTATATTTGCGCTGATACCTTGCACAAGCATCATTGCATATTCGTCATTTGCCGGTATCAGGGCAATATCACCGCCTTTTAAAAATTTATATATGCATTTTTTCTCGTTAACTATTTTTTCTTTACTGCCGAAAAACTCGATGTGGGCAGAACCGATATTTGTTACAAGCGCAATGTTTGGTTTTAGCACTTCTGCTATTTCAAGTATCTCATCCTGTCTGTTCATTCCAAGCTCAAAAATGCCAACCTCATGGCATGCGCGAACCTGAAAAACAGAAAGCGGAAGCCCTGTCTCGGAATTAAGATTTCCCTCATTTTTAATAACGTTTTTTTCGCACGATATAATAGCAGAGGCGATTTCTTTTGTTGTTGTCTTCCCGGATGATCCTGTGATCCCGATTTTTAACAGAGTTGGAAATTTTTCAAGATAAATTCTGGCGCTGTCCTGTAAACTTTTCAGCGTATTTTCCACTATTATTAAATCTTTTTCCATTTTTTGGGCAAGAGAAACAAGATTATAACTTTCAATTTTGGATGATTCAACAACAGCAGCGGCAGCACCGGCTCCGAAAGCAGCATCAACAAAGCAATGTCCGTCATTTCTTGAGCCTGAAAGCGCAAAAAAAAGCGCGCCTTCTTTTACACTGCGAGAATCAATAGATACTGAATAGAAGCCGTTGTCAGGTAAAAAAGAAATATGCCGTGCACCAAGCGATCGGGATAGTTCGCTTATACCCATTAAAGGGAGGTTTTGCGCACTCTTGGAAAGCTTTGCCTGATCTGCATGCTCAGCTTTAGTAACCATGCTCCGTTCCTCCCATTATTCTTACCTGAAGCAAATACTCAGGCAGTATCTTTTTCAAACCGAGCTGATCACGGGCTATTCCTTCAATTCTTGGCGGAGACGAATACTCCGCTATGCCTACAATTAATTTTTTATTACTTTCAATCCACTCAGTCTGCGTCTGTTCCAGCCGTATTAATTCATTTGAAAGGTTTTGATGTCTGTTTGACTGCCAAACCAAAAGACCGAGGAGAAGCGGAATTGCAAAAGTCAGAATGTAAAATAATAAAAAGCGTTTAATCATCAGCTTCTCCGTCTAAAACTTTTTCTACTACACGAAACCTTGCGCTTCTGGAAGGGGGATTCCGCTCAATCTCTTCATTTGTCGGCGTAATTCCCTTTTTAGTTAGTAAATTTACAGAACGGCGGCCGCTGCACCTGCACACAGGTGCCTGCGGCGGACATGTACAGTTCTTGTTCATGGTACGAAAGAAATTTTTAACTATTCTGTCTTCAAGCGAATGAAAACTGATAACCCCAAGCCGTCCCCCCGGCTCAAGGACCCTAAGCGCCGCCTCAAGGAGCGATGAGAGCTTTGAAAGTTCTCCGTTTACCGCAATACGCAATGCCTGAAATGTTCTGGTAGCCGGATGTATTGGGCCGTTCCTGTATGATACAGGTACAGCTTTAATAACCAGTTCGGCAAGAGCTGACGTGGTTGTAATTGTGGATTTCTGCCTTTCATTTACAATAAAAGAAGCAATTTTACGTGAATATTTCTCTTCAGAATTATTATATAAAAGATCAGCCAACTCACGTTCCGGAATCCGGGCCAGAAGATCTGCGGCAGTAATTCCTTTTGAATCGTCAATACGCATGTCCAGATATTCATCTTTCTCAAAGGTAAAACCTTTACCGCTTCTTTTATAATGATAGGAACTTATGCCTAAATCAAAAAGGATTGTATCTGGTTTTTTAAACTGCGCCGGATAATCAGCAAAGAAATCATGCGACCAGCCTGAATAAAAATAAACTCTATCGCCGAACACATCAAGACGTTTTTTCGCAACGGAAAGAATGTTTGCATCCGCGTCTATAGCAATAATTTTTACATCCGGATATTTTGAAAGAATCGCATAACAATGTCCGCCTTCTCCGGCATTCGCATCAATCATTAATTCACAATTATTTCTTGGACCGAGGAGAGAAAAAACTTCATCAAGCAAAACGGGGGTGTGCGCGTATTCTGTCATTATGCGTTTACTCCGGCATTGGATTTTAATTTTGTCCCAAGCTCTTCTGAAGCCGACAAAAAGTCTTCTCTTGAGTCCGCAAGGCATTTACGATATCGTTCCTCATCCCAAATTTCAATATAATCTCCCTGCGCCAGAACTATGCAATTTTTGTCCAGTCCTGCAAAATCACGGTATTCCTGAATGATAGGAATTCTTCCCGCTTTATCAATCTCTACAGGATGTGAATCAAAAATTCGCCGTCTGAAATCGCGGTCTTTTCTCGATAAAATACTTGTGTTCGCATTGTATTGTTTTAGCAATTCCATATACACATTCGTAGGAAACAGCCAAAGGCAATTATCATAGTCACATTCAGTAAGCGTTAGTTTTGAATCGTCCAGTATTCTGCGCAGAGGAGCCGGCAGACTTATTCTGCCTTTTTCATCAAGAGTAACACTGAACCGGCCCGTTAATAAAACTTCCATCCCACCTTTTCCTACTAAATCCCATTAAATCCCATTTGCCAACCATAATACATATATATTCATTATTGTCAACCCACTATTCATAATATTTATAAAAAAAGTGAAAAAAAGACGAATTTGGCTACACGCTCATGTAGTAATAGATATAATTGTGCCAAATTTATTCATCTGATATGATAAAACATGCAAATAAACGAGTATTTTATAGTTTTTCCCGAAGGCGATTTTCAGGAGGTTTCCGGGCGCCTTCCGTTTAATACCATTGTCGATATGAATGGCAATGTACTCTCCCTTCCTCTGCCGACAAATAAAATGATTGCCTTTAAGGTTGCCGGTATTAAGACCGAAGAAAAAACAGGAGAGACAATTACATATCATTTACTGGATTTACTGAGCGCAGAGGAGTTACTTGAATATACAAAATAGGAAAATGACAAAGAAGTCTTTGCTGGCTGAAGCGCAGCGGTTTAAAAAATCAATAGGAACCAAAAACGAGAGTTCTTTACACCGTACACTTAAATTTCAATATACAGGCCCGGGAGGCAGAAGCGAAGCTGAAGCAGGCGCTTATGTAGCCGACGGCATAAGCAAAGAAGGCGAGTATATTGAAGTGCAGACAGGCAGTTTCGCTCCTTTAAGGAAAAAAGCGCCTGTTTTTGCGGCTAATGGCAGGGTGCGTATAATACATCCTGTCGCTGTTACAAAAAGAATCGAAGTTTTTAATCCTGAGGGAAAATTGCTTTATAAACGTAAAAGTCCTGTTCACGGAAGCAAATGGGACATATTTGACGCCCTTCTTCACGCTCCCGAACTGCCGCTGATAAAAGGTTTAAGTATTGAACTTGTCTTTGTTGATATAACAGAAAAACGCATTAAAGACGGTAAAGGCTCATGGCGGCGCAGGGGAATAAGTATCCATGACAGGGAAATGGCTGCATGGCATGAGAGTTTTTTATTTACAAAACCAAAGGATTACTTAATTTTCATTCCATTTAAAAAAAAGGAAGAATTTACGGTTAAATCGTTAGCGCAAAAAGCGGAAATAACAATACATACAGCTAGAAAGGCTTTATATGTATTAACAAAGATTAGAGTAGTAAAAAGGATCGGCAAAAAAAGCCGTGCATGGATATATACGCTGTAAGGTATTTTTAAAAATAAAAAATATTTATTTGATTTAATACTGTTAATTTTCTTTATATTTCTTAAATTCGTTAGTAATAGCTTGTTTTATGGTAATATTTATAAATTGCTCCATATTAGTAAGAATAGATTGTTCTAAATGCAATAATGCACCTTCCGGTGTAGCGGAAGCATCAAAAAGCTTATATGTTTCAATTTTTAGAGCTTGGGCTATACGATCAAGCATTTCGGGCGTTGGAAATTTCTTGGATACCTCAACCATAGCTAAATAATGTGCCGAAATCCCTGCCTTCTCTGCTAATTTTTCTTGAGTAAACCCGCATTTCTTACGGTTTTCCTTCAAATTGAGAGCCAAAATATCTCTAATATTTAGCATTTCCTTTGACATATACCCTTAAAGCAATAATAAGTGTTTTTTAGGCATTGACATATGGCCTATTAGAGTAGTATACTTGCTTTAAAGAGTGATATATCAATATCATATTATGGTTTTTTAGGAGGCATTATGGAATTTCGTGAATTATCTAAAGTAGAACTCATGATAATAATTGAGGCTTTATTAAAAGCAAAGAGACAATCAGAGACTGATGGTTTTGAAACAGAAAAACGAATTCTGGATAGTCTTAGTATAGCTACAAATGAGAGTTGTAGTACGAATATCCAATTGTTGTATGATCGGCTGCATCAAAAAATGGAAGAAGCTATAAAGGAGATGAAGGATGTGTAAAAAGAATATATTTTCTACTTTCACATTGATAATTGGGTTTATTATAATCGCCTGTAACGATGGTACAAACAATTATGGCCAAAATGTAATTAACTACGAGAACAAACCTATTGGAACGCTTACTATTACAAACCTTGACGAATATAATAACAACTATATTGGTGCGTATACCTATTATGTAAATGCAGATAACAAAGGGATTTACACCAGCTATAATGGGTTATGGATAGATGCATATGATGGTGAAACAGGAAGAGGTTTAATCAACAATGGTTCTGTTACTTTAAAGATTTGGCTTCGTAAGGGTGATTATTTATTTAACGGAAATGGTAAAATTGTATTTGAAATTTCAATTGTCGATCAGGCGAAAGGACTAGCTTCTATAATTAAAGAGAGGAGAATTGAAATAACTTTTAACAACTGGATTGGAACTGGCGTATGGGTAGATTGATATAATATCGCGCAAGTACATTCAAAGAAAATTTCATAAAGCGCCTGAAAGATACTTCTCAATCTCAGAAGCGGTTGATAGTTTTAAAACTTTAGCGGCTATCTCTTCGGCTTTTTTGACTGTTAAGGATGCAATCGTGCGTTTGACCGCAGGTACAGAGGTTGCGTTCATGCTGAGCTTTCGCATTCCAAGTCCGATTAACGCAGGCACTGCCTTTGGATCGCTTCCAAGCTCGCCGCAGAATGAAATTGGTTTACCGGCGTCATTAAACGCGTCTATTGTTTTTTTTATTAACCTGAACATTGCAGGATGATAACTTTGATAATATGGTTCAACTTCAACATTCATCCTGTCTGCCGCGCATACATACTGGATTAAGTCATTTGATCCGATACTCGCGAAATCAACTTCTTTGCAGACAAGGTCTGCAATAAGCGCGATGGAGGGAATCTCTATCATTACACCAAGCTTGATATCCTTTAAGGATTTACCCTCTTTTTCGAGCTCTTTGCGGGCAGATGCGATATGTTCCTTTGCTTTACGAATGTCCTCAAGCGAGGTTACCATTGGAAGCATAAGCCAGAGATTGCCGAAAACGGAGGCGCGCAGGCAGGCGCGGATTTGAGTCTTAAAAATGTCCGGATGCTTAAAGCAAAACCGCAATGCCCGGTTTCCCAAAAAAGGATTTTCTTCATCAGGCAGATCCACACAGGACAGTTTCTTGTCGCCTCCAATATCCATAGTGCGCAGTATCACCGGACGTTCTCCGAAACACTCCAACACTTTCCTGTATACAAGAAACTGCTCATCCTCTGTTGGAAGGGTTCTGCGGCCCATATAAATAAACTCTGTTCTGAATACTCCGACAGAATCAGTGTAAACGGATGCTGATAGTTCTTTATCATCAGCACTTGCGATGTTAAGACCAATATCAATCTTTACCCCGCAGAGAGTGCGCCCCTCGGATGTTCTGTATTTTTCAGTATCTTCCCTGTCACGGCGGTATGCCGCGTATTTTTTCTCATATTTTTTTTTAACACTTAAGGAAGGATCTAGAATCACAATTTCTTTGTCGGCATCTACAACGGCAATTTGCTTCTGCTTAACTGATTTTAAAAGCTCATCAATGCCAAAGACAGCCGGAATCCCAAAACTCTTAGCAATAATTGCAGAATGGGATGTTAAACCTCCCTGTTCCGCAAGAATCGCCAGAACATTATTATTATCAAGGCTTGCTGCATCTGAAGGTTTAAAATCAGACGCAGCGATGATAACAGGTTCATTTAATGACGACAGGCTATATTTTTTTTGCCCGTACCATAACCTTAAAAATAAAGCACGTACATCAATAAAATCAACGGAGCGTTCAGATATAAGAGGATCGGGAGTTTGCTGTAACATTCCAATAAAAGTATCATAAACCTTATATATAGCCCAATCTCCTGTAAAGCGGTTTTTTAAAATTTTGGCATGTATTTCCTCGTTTAATATTATATCTTCAGCAATTTCCTTGTGCGCGTTAAATATATCAGCTTTCTTTGGATCAAGCTTTTGCATGGAAAGTTTAATTGATTCAAGTTCTTCCAGTGCTTCTTTTTTAATTAAATTATATTTATCCAGATGAGCTTGTTCCCCGCCCTCGGGAACAAAAGCTTCTGACGGTATGCGAAATATATCGTTGTAAATTGATATGCTGCCAACCGCTACTCCCGGCGCAACACTTTTCCCTTTTAAAACCATAAATAATAAAAAAAGCTGCCAACCTGTGTCAGCAGCTTTTGCTTTTTTTACCAGCCATCGACCATGTCGTCAGGATCACGGTGATGTTCCGAGAAGAGGTCTGTTTCTGCACGAAGATCATCAAGGTAAATATAGTAACTGCCTATCGCTTCCAAGGGATCGCAATTAATACGGAAACCCAATATTTTAATGCCAAAATTATTCTGGTAATGGTAATTCCGCTGCACTACGCCGCTTGATCCGTCTTCAGGAGCAGGCGGAATCGCGACTGTTAACCTTTGCCATCCCATGAAATTAAGCCTTCCCATATAGAATTCATAATTTCTGCCGAAGAAATCCTGAATTAACAGGTAAATCTCATGGTTAAAATTTCTGCCCGCAACCCAGACGGATACGGTTTTGGTTATTCCTTCTATCGGAATAGGACGGGTAGGATAAATTGTGAATGTGCTATGGCCTCTGCGAAGAAAATCAACCCTTGTACCTAACACGTAAAGGTCGGGTATATTCATGCCTTCTTCATCAAGAATTGGTACCTTTCCCGCCGGAGCGCCCGCGAATAATCTTGATGTTGTATAACCTTCGTCCGAGGACATTGTCGATCTCCAAAAACCGTCATGCTCAAACTTGTCGACAGACACCTCTTTTATCATTTGCTGCGCGGAATCAATTCCAAGACTTTGAGCGTTAGGTATACCAACGATACCTTGCTGAGCATAAACAAATCCGCCAATACAAAGTATTAAAGCAGCAACAATTAACTTTTTCATCTCAATACTCCTTATTAATTGCCTGACCAGATTCTGTCAACAACGGCTGGATCGGACAAATCGTTACCATCATACAGGGGGTTATACATATCAGTTAAAACTTTTAACTGCTTAAAGTAAATGTAAAAATTATTAACTCTTTCCGAAGGCTGCGTCCAGATTCTGAACTTTACAAATGTTAAACCAGCATAAGAAGGCAATATGTGTCTTATTTGTGCGATGTGAGAAGGTACATTTACATCAAGGTTTCTCCATCCGGGATAAGAAATATCACCAAGCCTAATGGGATGGACAACGCCGCGGTAATCTCTGACAAAAATCTCAATGTAATACCTGAGATTTGACCCCCAAACCCATAAATCGATATTCTTAACAATACCGGGAATCGGAATCTCATACGGTTTTCCTTCCGGATCATCCGCTAAAACAGGATAAAGATCGATCCAGTTATATCCCATTCGATCAAATTGACCATTCAATCCCAGACTCCTGACTGCCGGACTGTCCGGAGTTCTGTTGTATCCAAAAACCGCAATGGGCCAAGCGTCTACATATGCTGTGATCGGATATCTTTTCGTAATACCGTTATCGTCCTTGGCTTCACTGCCATCCGGATTCCTGAGAGCGGAAATAAACCTGCTGGAATCCGTTTTCCAAATGTACGGAGCATTATCATCCCCATTAAAACTTTCCAGAATCCTTGACTCCAAAGTGACGGCCGATGTTTGACCATATGCTGAAAAGACCGTTAAACATGCCCAAATTATCAGGCAGATGATTTTGAAACTGCTATGTTTCATCACTAACTCCTCTTTAATAAAGCCTTCGCTTTATAGATTATATTTCCTACCATTGTATTTGTCAAATAATTAATATCAAATAATTATTACATAATTTCAACATTTTTCCCTATATTTTTTATTTTTTGTAAGATTCTACTGTCAATACCGCTCCTTCTAAAAACGTAAAACCTGGACTGCATTTTCCCTGCGGTATCTCCGGCGGAGATAAATGCCGCCGCCTGATTAATCTGGGCTACCGGCGAATCATCAACTATCATAACAACATCAGCCGGTACCATAGGAAGGTCCATCCATGTAAACAGAATCACCGGAATACCCAGTTTCCTGTCAAGGAACTCCCATCCGCTTCCCGCTACAACCGCGCAGGCAATTTCAACATTTTCCGGCAGATAGGATAAACCAGTATAAAAGTATGTTCTTTGCGTACCGCCCTGATCGCTTACACCCTGTAAAAAAGCTTCGCGCGCCATTGAACCGTATCTTAAATACTGCCCTGGTTCAATAAAAACCGCTATGTCTCCTCTCATATTATCGGCAAAAATCGCCGCGGCAATACCAGTTTTATAAAAATCTGATTCGATATCTGTACTGTAAGTAAAGTAATTCTCCCTGCCGGTGTCCGTGGAAAGAACATCAGGATACCTGCCTTCAAGAATGACAACGCGAATATCAGGGTTTTGCTCGCTGTAGATATTGGCGGAACGGGTAAACCTGCGTGGAAAAAGCACGCAAAAAGGCCGGGCGGAGACATCCTCAACCGCGAACCGGACAACATCATCGCCTGCGTCATTGGCTATTTCTACGATCTTAATCCGGCGCATAAGGGAAAGAGAGGCTTTCATTATATTACCTCGGAACCTTTCAGACCCGTAAAGGCTGGCAAATGACTGTTCGGTTACAATCAGCAGGGGAGCGCGTGTAAAATAAATGATAATGATAATCGCTGTAAAAAGAGCGAATGCAGCAGCTATAGCCAATACAAGGGATTTCTTCTTCATTGCTGTAGTGAGAGTATATCATAGCCATTGACCAACAGACAGAAAATTAGCTAGTATTTAAAAAATTATTCAAGGAGTTAAAAGAAATGACCAGTTACAAAGAATTAGGTCTTGTTAATACAAAAGACCTTTTTAAGAAAGCTATTACAGGCGGGTACGCGATACCGGCATACAATTTTAACAATATGGAACAGATGCAGGCGATAATACAGGCTTGCGTCGAGACCAAATCCCCCGTCATTCTTCAGGTGTCATCAGGCGCGCGCAAGTACGCGAATCAGAACATACTGCGCAATATGGCGCGCGGCGCTGTAGAATACGCTCACGAACTGGGATACGACATCCCTATCGTTCTGCATCTTGATCACGGCGATACATTCGAAATCTGTAAGGATTGTATCGAGACAGGCTTTTCCTCTGTAATGATTGACGGCTCCCATCTGGCCTATGACGAGAATGTAACGCTCACCAAAAAAGTATGCGAATACGCACATTCGCAGAAAGATTACGTCACTGTAGAAGGCGAGCTTGGAGTCCTTGCGGGAGTGGAAGACGATGTTTCCGCCGAAGTAAGCCACTACACTCAGCCGTCTGAAGTCATTGATTTTATAGGCAAAACCAAAGTTGACTCTCTTGCTATTTCAATCGGAACAAGCCACGGCAGAGCGAAGTTTAAACCCGAACAATGCACAAAGGATGCCAACGGCATACTTATCCCTCCTCCGCTCCGCTTCGACATCCTTGAAGAAATAGAAAAACAAATCCCCGGTTTCCCGATTGTTCTTCACGGCTCGTCTTCAGTTCCCATTGAGTACGTGCATATGATAGAGAAATACGGAGGCAAATTAGCGGACTCAGTCGGCATCCCCGAAGAGCAGCTGCGCAAAGCCTCTAAAAGCGCCGTTTGCAAGATTAATATCGACTCCGACGGCCGCCTTGCAATGACAGCCCTTATCCGCAAAGTGTTTTTCGAGAAGCCCGATGAGTTCGACCCGCGCAAGTATCTGGGCCCTGCAAGAGACGAGCTTAAGAAATTATACGCGCACAAAAACAAAAACGTACTGGGATCGGCAGGACATGCATAAGCCTAGTATCCTGTAATATTCGGTTTCCAATATAACAAAATGCGTTAATTCTTTATTGCATAAAGAGTTAACTTAGCAATACATTCCGTCATTTGAATAAGGCAGAACACTAGTTAAAACATTTGGGAGTGGATGTGAAACAAAACACCTCGTTAGTACCTGTTATGCTTGGCAAAAACTTCGGCCTCGCCGCCAAAGTCGCCAACACTTTCTTCAAAATAGGTCAGGCGCATCTCTTCCCAAAGGTAAACAGCGGCGCAGATCACTTTAAAAGACTGGCCCTTGTTTACTTTAAGCTGACAGGCGCCTGTAACCTGCGCTGCGTTATGTGCGGCCAGTACGGAGACAAGGGCGTAATGAACAGCTGCGCCGCCGAGGAAAATAAAAAGACGCTTCCCCTTGAAACCTGGAAAAAGTTTATAGACGATATCGCTCCTTTAAAACTCACTACCTACATCTGGGGGGGAGAACCTTTTCTTTATCCTGACCTGCTGCCTCTTTGCAAATACATGGTCCAGAAGGGCCTTGTTGTAAGCGTTAACACCAACGGCACACTGATGGAGCGCTTTGCCGAGCAGATAGTCCGCGACAAGTGGGCTGCTGTCTTTGTATCGCTTGACGCCTTCCGCGACGTAAACGATGAACTTCGCGGCAAAGGCGTGTACGATAAAGCAATAGCCGGGATTAAAGCGATAGACAGGGAGAAAAAGAAACAAAAAGCCAAATACCCCGCGCTCGGCATCGTAACAGTCGTTACAAACAAAAACTATCTTTACCTTGACGAACTCGCACAGGCGAGCAGGGAATACAATCTCGATATACACATCTACAATCTCGGTACTTACACCAACAGCAGCATTGTCGCCGCCCAGAAAAAGTTCATGAAGGAAAAGCTTGATACCGATATAGACTGCCTGGAAGCCTATAACACCGGATACAACCTCGGTATAGACGGAAAAAAGCTTCACAGCATCCTTGGCAATGTCCAGAACAAAAACTACGGGCACACAATATTAACAGTCCCCACCCTTAATCCCGAGAAAACCCACACATACTACGCCGAACTTGAAACGCCCGTACGCAGCCGCTGCCCAGTACCATGGTGCCAGGCTAACGTCAACTATAACGGAGACGTACATTTCTGCGCAGATTATCCCGACTACATACTCGGAAACATTAAAGAGCAGTCCATAAAGGATATAGTCAACGGAGAGCGTGCAAATCTTTTCAGAAAAACACTTCATGAAAGCAAAGACGGCATGGCCCCTGGATGCCTTCGCTGCTACCAGAATATGCTCTTCGGAAAGAAAGTAAAGGGCTATTAGTCCTTTCTGATACAAAGTTCCTGCCTTGACCTATATACCACTATAGTCCATAGTGAAATTGCACTACAGTCTACAGTGTACTGTCACTACAGCCTATAGTTAATGTTCACTATAGTCTAAAGTGATATATCACTATAGGCTATAGTGACAAGGTACTATAGGCTACAGTGTGCAATCACTACAGCCTATAGTGACATATAGGTCAAGGCAGGTATTTGGATTCATCAGTATCTTCTTCATAAATAATATTTAAGGGTTCAATATGATTTTTACATTTTTCACAATCATATTTTGGAATATAGATATTATCTTTTAATTCCATTTGGAAATAAAAATGACTTTCTAATTTAATACAGGTTTCACAATAATAAGGAGTATAACTCATATTATTTGTAAACTCAAAACCATTTTTTATATTTTCAATTATTTCTGTATTTATTTTATTATTATCTAAAAAATAGCTTGATTTGCTGTAAAAATCATCTGGTGGTATATCGAAAGATAATTTATGATTATCTTTATGATATTTTCTCCTTACGCCATAATATCTTTCTAATTGCTCTTTAGTAAAACACAACATACCGCAGTCTAAATATATTTCGTAATATGTGCCTTTTCTGTCGTCTTCGAGGCAATTAGAACATAGGATTGTAATGCTTGAACCCATAAAATAATTACTCCCTTTCTAATCCTGTTTGAGATAATATGTAATTTTTTTATCGCCTTCTATAGTCCATCTATAAGAGGGGTGTGTTTCTATGTATATATATTTACGCAGACTAAAATTTTTACCGTAAGCCTGATTTCTCAAAAACCCTGTTACTTTTTTTAAGACTTTATCATCTTTGTATAATGTTGTATGAATTGCTTTTTTTTTGACGATAAATATTTTTATTTATATATACGGTTCTTTCAATCCATCCGTCAGTAATTTTCTTTTCTGTTTTGCTTTTTTTACATTTTCGGATTTGTTTGTGTCTTTTACTACTGTTGGTGTGTTTTCGGCTTCTATTAAAATAGCAAATATAAAACAAAACATTATTGCTTTTCTAAAGGGAGTTAAATCTTCGTCTTTTACTTCACCTTCAAATTCTAATTTACCTACATCTTCTACAGCATTTCCCAATATATAAGAATATGGTAATGTGGCTGTCATATAACGCATATCTGTCTTAAATAAAATTAGACTTAATCTGTCTTTACCTTCTAGTGGTTCTTCATTATATAATATAATTCTATTTATGTTATCAAATAAAGTTTTATTTTTCGCTTCAATATGCAAATCATCTTTAATTAGTTTTGGTACATCTTTTGGATAAACATCAAGAAATAATGAATTTATTTTTTAAATAACCGGTTGTGTTAAAATATTTATTGTCATAAATGAACCTAATTTTGACCTGAATAATAAATATACAACCATCATTATTAAATCGTTAGGTAATTTATATTCTTGAAAGACTTCTATGGAAGCCATACGAGCGATTTTTAATTTTTCTATATACGGAACAATTTTTAATATATCCTCTAAATTAAAATCTTTTAATTTTCTGATTTTATCAAAAAACTTTTCGTAATTATCTAAAAGTTCTTGGGATAATTTTCTATCGTAAGTATATAAATCTAAAATATCTAATACGCTTTTTTCCATAT